>Ga0182021_10000509_pt1 | contig 41680 bp, 37 predicted proteins | sample 612E3MmetaG_FD_120493 | JGI IMG/M metagenome (GOLD analysis project Ga0182021, IMG submission 120493) | Permafrost microbial communities from Stordalen Mire, Sweden - 612E3M metaG (Illumina Assembly) | ecosystem: Environmental > Terrestrial > Soil > Wetlands > Permafrost | place: Sweden... | reverse complement strand
GGCCCACATGACGCCGACGGTGCCCATCGTGACGAAGCTCATCATGATCATGTTGAGCGTGCTGTTGGCGCGGACCATGCCGCCGTAGAACATGGCGAGACCGGGCGTCATCAGCAGCACTAGTGCAGCGCTGGCGAGGACCCAGGCAGTGTCGCCACTGGAGATCTCGAGAAGTGTCATGTCCCGAATCCTCCGGTGAAGTGGTTACGGTGCAGCGCGCTCTCTGTTACGGCCGTGTCACACCATGGGCCCTTCGTGTAACGACTTGTCGCACGGGGTTCGCTCCACACGGCTGTGCATCGCCTGAGGACTTTCTTCGAATAGCCCGCGATCCTGGCTAGGGCGCTGGTTCCGTACTAGCCTCGATTTATGGCACCGCCGGTACGTCTCGGGGTTTTCCCGACGCGGCCCAGGGGGTGCCTTTTGTGTCTCGTCATCGAGGCTCGCTCAGCGGGCGCCAGATAGGGGAGGAACCATGGATGTAACCGTTACATCGCGTCGTTGCCAGCTCACCGATGCGTTCCGGGATCATGTCAGCGAGAAGCTGGACAGCCTGGAGAAGCTCAAAGAGCGCATCATCAGAGCCGAGGTCATGGTCACCTGTTCCGATGCCAAGCGGCAGCCTGAACAAGCGGTCCGCGTGGAGATCACGCTGAACGGCAAGGGACCGGTGGTGCGAGCGGAAGCATCTGCAGACGACAAGATGGTGGCCTTCGAGCACGCGCTCGACCGGCTGAAGACTCAGCTCCTTCGCGCCTCCGACCGTCGCAAGGTGCACCGTGGTCTGCGCGGCGGAGCACTGACGAAGCCTGTGGAGACTGCCCCTGTCGAGCCCGAGGAGGAGCAGGGGGACGTACGCAAGGTCGCCGGCCTCGATGTACAGGGCGACGGGCCACTGGTCGTACGCGAGAAGCAGTTCTCGTCCACGCCCCTCACGCTTGCCCAGGCACTCGACGAGATGGAGCTCGTCGGACATGACTTCTTCCTGTACTTGGACGCGGAGTCGAGCCAGCCGAGTGTCGTGTACCGCCGCAAGGCGTACGACTACGGCGTGATCCACTTGGAGGTCGAGGCCAGCGCCTGATCGATGAGAGCCGCGTCCGGGTGCGCCCGGACGCGCTCCGGTCGCCACTACCATGTACGAGGACCCCGGAACCTCGGGGAGGAAGTGGGACTTCGGGTGGCTTTGCTCGACAGGATGCTGCACATCGGCGAGGGCCGTCAGCTCAAGAAGCTTCAGGCGGTCGCTCGCCAGGTGAACTCGATCGAGGGCGACTACACGTCGATGTCCGACGAGGACCTGCGCGGTCAGACGAACGACCTGCGGCAGCGCTACGACAACGGCGAGTCGCTCGATGCGCTGATGCCGGAGGCGTTCGCCACGGTCCGTGAGGCGTCGACGCGCGTGCTCGACAAGCGTCACTTCGACGTACAGATCATGGGCGGCGCGGCGCTTCACTGGTGCAACATCGCCGAGATGAAGACCGGTGAGGGCAAGACCCTCGTCGCTGTCCTGCCGTCGTACCTCAATGCGCTGACGGGCAAGGGCGTCCACGTCGTCACGGTCAACGACTACCTCGCCCAGTTCCAGTCGGAGCAGATGGGGCGTATCCACCACTACCTCGGCCTCGACGTCGGCGCGATCCTCGCCCACATGGACCCGCCCGCGCGGCGTGTCGCCTACGCGGCCGATGTCACATACGGCACGAACAACGAGTTCGGCTTCGACTACCTCCGAGACAACATGGCCCTGTCGCTGGAGGACTGCGTCCAGCGCGGCCACTACTTCGCCATCGTCGACGAGGTCGACTCGATCCTCGTGGACGAGGCCCGCACCCCTCTCATCATCTCTGGCCCCGCCGAGGACACCATCAAGTGGTACCCGGAGTTCGCCCGGCTCGTGGGCCGCCTTCAGCGGGACAAGCACTACGAGGTGGACGAGAAGAAGCGCACGGTCGCGATCATCGAGCAGGGCATCTCCGTCGTCGAGGACCGCCTCGGCATCGACAACCTGTACGAGTCGGAGAACACACCGCTGATCTCCTACCTCAACAACGCCATCAAGGCCAAGGAGCTGTTCAAGCGCGACAAGGACTACGTCGTCATGGACGGCAACGTGCTGATCGTCGACGAGCACACGGGTCGTACGCTCGACGGCCGCCGCTACAACGAGGGCCTCCACCAAGCGCTTGAGGCGAAGGAGGGCGTGCAGATCAAGGAGGAGTACCAGACCCTCGCGACGATCACGCTGCAGAACTTCTTCCGCATGTACGACAAGCTCGCGGGCATGACCGGCACCGCCAAGACGGAGGAGTCGGAGTTCCAGAAGATCTACGGTCTCGGCGTCATCCCGATCCCGACGAACCAGCCGATGATCCGCGTGGACCAGAAGGACCTGATCTACCGCACCGAGGACGCGAAGTTCGACGCGATCGTCTCCGACGTCACCGATCGTCACGAGAACGGCCAGCCCGTCCTGATCGGTACGGCGTCTGTGGCGAAGTCGGAGAGGCTGTCCAAGCTGCTTGTACGGGCGGGCATCCCTCACGAGGTGCTCAACGCGAAGCAGCATGCACGTGAGGCGGCTGTCGTCGCGCTCGCCGGCCGCAAGGGTGCCGTCACCGTCGCCACCAACATGGCCGGCCGTGGCACCGACATCATCCTCGGCGGCAACCCCGAGTTCCTGGCCGACGCGGTCCTGCGCGAGCGGGGACTGGACCCGGTCGAGAACTCCGAGGAGTACGAGGGCGAGTGGGCCGAGACGTTCGAGCGGATCAACTCCCAGGTCGCCGATGAGCACGAGGAGGTCGTCGACGCTGGCGGTCTGTACGTGATCGGCTCCGAGCGGCACGAGTCGCGCCGCATCGACAACCAGCTGCGCGGCCGTTCCGGTCGCCAGGGAGATCCTGGCGAGAGCCGGTTCTTCCTGTCGCTGGGCGACGACCTCATGCGTCTGTTCAAGTCCGACATGGTCGACTGGTTCATGCGGGCGCTCAAGGTGCCCGACGACGTGCCGATCGAGGACAAGCGGATCACGAAGATGATCCAGGGCGCCCAGGAGCAGGTCGAGGCGCAGAACTTCGAGATGCGCAAGAACGTCCTCAAGTACGACGACGTCATGAACCGCCAGCGCCACGCCATCTACTCCGACCGTCGCGCGGTGCTGGAAGGCGCCGACGTCGAGGAGAAGCTGCGCGCGACCGTCACCCGGGTGGTCACCCAGTTCGTCGAGAACGCGACCCAGGGCTTCGAGGAGGACTGGGACCTGGAGCAGCTGTGGCTCGACCTCAAGCAGCTCTACCCGGTCTCGCTGGACCTCGCCGAGTACGTGGACCACGACGTCACCACCGAGCAGCTCGTCGCCGACTTCACCGCCGACGCGCAGAAGGCGTACGACGCGCGCGAGGAGGCCCTCACGCCCGACGTGATGCGCGAGCTCGAGCGGCGGGTGCTGCTGACGGTGCTGGATCGCAAGTGGCGCGAGCACCTGTACGAGATGGACTATCTCCGCGAGGGCATCGGCCTGCGGGCGATGGCTCAGCGCGACCCGCTGGTCGAGTACCAGCGCGAGGGCGGCGTGATGTTCCAGGCGATGATGGACTCCTTCATGGAGGAAGTCGTCGGCTACCTGTTCAACCTCCATGTCGAGGCCGTACAGCAGCCAGCTCCGGTGCTCGACTCCGATGGGAAACCGGTGGACCTTCTGGCAGCCGTCAAGCGCTACCACGACTCCGAGCTCGAAGCCGAAGCAGCCGCCGCACGCAAGCAGCTGCACATCGGTGCGGAGGGGCTCACCGATACGACGCCCAGGAGCCAGAAGCCAGCGAAGCGCACGGCCGCGCCAGAGCCTGTGGAGTCCGCCGACGACGAGCCGATGGTCGCCGCGGCGGCTCAGTCGACCGCGCGCACGCCGTCGCCCCGTACATCCCGGCCGGGTTCTCAAGGGCGGCGCAACAAGAAGCGCTGACGCCTCAGGGCCCGACGACCAGTGCCGTACAGCGCCACCGGTCTCGGCGCTTGTCGAGCCTGTACGCAGCGGCGGCATAGCCACGTCCGCGCTGGAGCCGCAACGTCACCTCGTACGAGCCTCGTACCGTGTGCTGGAGCCTGATCGAGGCGATGGTCGGAGGCGTACGGCCGTAGGCGCGGCTGGCGTCTGAAAGCACCTGGAGCGGCGGGTCGTCGAGCCATCGGCTGAGCTGCATCGCGGGCCGCAGTCCGGCGAGCACCTCGGCGATGACCCGCGCCAGAGCCGTCGACATCCGGCGGATCTCCACGGGGACATCGTCGCCGACCGGTTGCGGCATCCCGGCGTCATCGGTCTCGAACGGCAGCGTCGGCTGGCCGAGCCAGCTCTGTGCGCTGTCGCCGGCGAGGTCGTCCCAGCGCCAGGACGGAGCACGGACGCCGACGCGCAGGATGTGGCACCGCGCGAGGTCGGGGGTGAGCAGGGGGGCGGCGTTCATGTCTCCAGGCTGCGCCGTCCCGACCCCTCAGCGCCAGCACTTCTTGCTCTACCTGTGGAAAACTCGCCGCTTACGGGGAGAACAGCAGGAGCAGCCCGCCGACGGTGTAGACGACCATCACCGTGAGCAGCGGGAGCTGGGCGCGGCGCATCGCGTCGGGCCGGAGCAGTGCCACCGCGCGGTCGTGGGCCACGATGACGCCGAGCACGTGCCCGCCGACGATGAACAGCAGCTGGGCGAGCGCGGTGACCGTCGGGTACGTGAGCGGGGTCGCGACGACGCCGTTCTCGGCGAGCCCGAGCACGTTCCAGCCCTGACCCAGCGGGTCGGCGAGCTGGATGACCGTTCGTTGCCCCTCGATGACGAGCAGGGTGAGGTAGTGGCCGAGGGCGTAGCCGGCGACGATCGGTACGAGTCCGACCGCGAGCGAGTCGGCGGTCGCGAGCAGCGACCGGCGCATGGTGAGGCCCCAGCGCAGTGCCGCGACGCCCGCCACGTACAGGCCGGCGACGATCGCGACCATGACACCCATCCCGATCAGTCCCCACAGCCAGCGGGGCAGGTCGGACGCCTGGATGAGCCGTACCCACCAGGTCGAGGAGCTGAAGCTGTCGTACGCGGTCGTGCCGAGCAGCGCGCACGTCAGCGCCCACGTGCCGGCCGGAGGCTGCCACGACCCCAGGTTGCGCAGCGGGGAGACCAGGCGCAGCGTGCCGTCCTGCCACTGCCACGGGGACAGGCGCGACAGCGTGGACGCGTACGCCTCGAACGGATCTGCGCTGCCGACCCAGCCGATTCCACGCCAGAGGCAGCCGATGACCACGAGGAGGACCCACGCGACGACGAACCCGCGCAGCACCGGCAGCGTGGCCCGGTCCGGTTGGATGAGCTCGAACCAGCCCCAGACGAGGATGAGCAGGGCCGCCGGGTACACGCCGAGCAGTTCGACCCGCAGGGGCTGAGCAGAGTGCCCGAACCAGCCGGCGATCGTCCGGACGGGGTGGACGCCGCGCCAGATCGCGCCGCCGACGAGCGAGATCGGAACGAGCCCGACCCAGACGAGCACGAAGACGACCCCGAACACGGGGTTGGTGACGAGGTCCTTCCCCGCGATGAGCGCCATCACGAACCAGGCCCAGAACGCGAGGATCAAGACGCGGGCGACGACGGTCACGGGGAGTGCCGTGAGGGCACGCGAGAACCGGGGGAGAGGGTGGCCGCCGAGGGTCTCGAGACGGACCTGACGCCACGAGCGGGTGAGGAACCAGAACGTCGCGGCGACGATGAGCGCCGCGCCGACCACCACGTACGGGAACGGCAACGGCAGGTCCTTGCGGCTCCCGATCCCGTGGGCCGGCAGCTGCAGCAGGGTGATCGTCAGCGCGTCAGCGGACATTCAGCGTCGCGATGGTGGCCTCGATAACGTGCGTCTCGACGTCGAAGCTCCCCGTCTGGTCGGCCGTGAACGCGATCACGAGCGGCGTTCCCGCGACGACGTCCTTCTCGATCTCGTAGCCGTGGACGTGCACCGTGTCCGCTGAGTCGGAGGTCACGTTGATGGTGACGGTGGATCCCTTGCTCACGTCGTACTTCGCATCGGAGGGGCTCACCTTGCCGCCCGCGATCGTCACGTTGATCGTCACGGGCCCGCTTGCCGTCGTCGAGGAGCACGCTCCGGTGACCAGGAGCAGGGCTGCCACGAGGCTGACGAGAATGCGTCGCATGGTTTCTCTCCTAGGAAGCAGATCTGGGTCATCTTGCCGCATCGTTGCGTCTGCTCGCACCCGGCGCGGCGGCGATGGGTATCGTCGTTGGTGAATCAGTGAAGGAGAACGATGGCTGAACCGCTGTCCCAGACCGAGATCGCGTCGCTGTCACGCGGGGTCGGGGGCACACCGTGGCACCTGACGTTCGTCGACGTGTTCTCTCCTCCGTCCGCCGACGCCGTCCTGCCGCTCAGCGAGGTCGTCGATCGCGTGTCGGACCGGCTGCCGTTCGCGCCACGCTTTCGGCAGCGGATCCGCGAGACCGTCACCGGGCTCGACTGGGTCGACGACACCGACTTCGACATCCTCCGCCACGTGCGGCAGGTGACCATGGAGGCTCCCGGCTCCTTGACGCAGGTCACTGATCTTGTCGCCGACGGGATGATCACGCCGTTCGATCCGGCCCACCCGCAGTGGGACATCGTGCTCGTCGACGGGCTGCGTGGCGGCCAGGTGGCGCTCGTCTGCCGCAGCCACCCCTCGTACGTGGATGGCGGGGACCACGTCCATCTGCTCCACGAGCTGTACGACGACGAGCCGGTGCCCGAGCGGCCGCGTCCGCTCGAGTGGGAGCCCATGCCGGAACCCAACACGGGTGACGACCTCGTCTCCGGGGTCATGGGCGGTCTGTCCGACCCGGTCGGGATGCTCGGGCGACTCGGCTCGCGCGTCGTACGCGGCGTCGGCCAGAGCGTCGAATGGGCACAGTCGCAGGGTTTGCCGGGCCTCCTTCGCAGGGAGCCTGTCGCCCCGTTGACCCGCTACGCGGGCGGCGTCCTCGTCCAGCTCGCGGCCGTCAACCGCGTGCGGGACGCCTCGGGCTGTACGACCCATGACGTCCTCATGGCGCTTGTCACAGCCGGTTTGCGACAGTGGCAGACCCAGCTCGGCGCCGAGCCGAGCGATGTCGTGGCGCTCGTTCCTCTGGCCGTACGGGAGCGGGGGAAGGTGCCGTCGGCCATCGGCTGCGCCATCGCGCCGCAGTACGTGATGCTGCCCGCGCGCAACGCGTCCCCGCAGGGCCGCATCGACCAGATCGCCTCGCTGACCAGGACGCGGATCGACTCGGGCGCGACGATCGGCGCCGACCGGCTCACGCGGCTGGCCGGCTTCGCCCCGGCGAGCCTGCACGCCGTCGCCGGTCGTGCGGTCATCTCCGGACGCGACCACGACCTGTACGTGGGGAACGCGCCCGGACCTCGGAGGCCGAGGTACTTCGGCGAGTGGCAGCTCCACTCGAGCTACCCGGTGCTGGGACTCGCCGACTCTGAAGACATCACCGTCTGCATCACCTCGTACAACGGGCGCGTCGGCATCGGCATCGCCGCGGCCGCTCCCGTACGAGCCTTCGTGGACGGCATCACGAGCGAGCTTCACCGCCTCGACGGAGGTCGATGATGACCGTGGTCCTGGTCCCGATCTCCCACGAGAAGCTCACCGAGCTTCGTGACACTCGCATCACCGGTCGAGTCATGGGTCCCGTCACCGGGTTCGCGGTGACGGCGGCTCTGCGCGACACGTTCGGCCTGGCCGTCGCCGACGACGAGGAGGCCGACCGTACAGCGCTGCTGCTCGCGGGCCTGAAGTCCCTGATGTCGTACGGGAAGCGGCTGGTCGTTGTCGTCGATGCGTCGGCCGCCGACGACGGCGATCCTCTGGGTGAGGTGACCGTTCCGGGGATCTCCCTGCACGACATGACCGCCTTCTTCGCCGACGCTCCCGAGGCCGCCCCTGCGGTGTCGGCAGCGGCCCGCGCCGTCGCAGGCCTTGACCTTGATGCTGCCTGGGACACGGTCGAGGCGCAGGCGCTCATGACCGAGCACGACCTGCTCTGGTACGGACCCGAGGAGCTGGACGCGTTTCTCAGCACCTGGGCACTGGTCTTCTTGGACTAGCTGAGACACACTTTCCGACATGCCACGATCCATCTGGAAGGGCGCGATCTCCTTCGGCCTGGTGACGATCCCCATCAAGGTGTACGGCGCCGTGGAGGAGAAGGACCTCAGCTTCAGGCAGGTCCACGCGAAGGACGGCGGCCGGATCCGGCAGAAGCGTGTCTGCGAGAAGTGCGGCGAGGAGGTCGAGTTCGCCGACCTCGCCAAGGGGTACGAGGCCGCGGACGGGCGGATGGCCATCCTCGAGAAGTCGGACTTCGAGAACCTGCCGCTCGCCACGACGAAGGCAGTCGAGGTGGTGCAGTTCGTCGACGAGGGCGAGATCGACCCCATCGCGTTCGACAAGCCGTACTACCTCGAGGCCGAGGCGACCGGCCAGAAGCCGTACGTGCTGCTGCGGAACGCCCTCAAGGAGTCCGGCAAGGTGGCCGTGGTCAAGGTCGCCCTGCGCTCTCGTGAGGCGCTGGCCGTCGTGAGGGTCTCGGGCGATGTCATGGTGATGCAGACGATGCTGTGGCCCGACGAGGTGCGCGACGCCTCGTTCGCCGCGCCGTCGGCCGATGTGTCCGTCTCCAAGGCGGAGATCGGCATGGCAGAAATGTTCATCGACCAGATGTCCGGGACGTTCGCTCCCGACGACTTCAAGGACGCGTACCGGGAGGCGCTCGAAACCGTCGTCGCCTCGAAGCTGGACGGGGTGGAGATCCCTGAGTCCGAGCAGGCCACGTCCGGCGAGACGAACGTGGTCGACCTCGTCGCAGCGCTGCGTGCGTCGGTGGAAGCCGCCAAGGCCCGTCGGGCCGACGAGGAGAAGAAGAAGAGCAAGGCCTCGTAGCGTCGGCAGTCCGTCGATCCCGACTCCGAGGTTCCCAATCCCAGCGGAGGTTCCCAAGCCCAGCGGAGGTTCCCAAGCCCAGCGGAGGTTCCCAAGCCCAGCGGAGGTTCCCAAGCCATCCACGGCTTGGGAACCCACCCCAAGACGTGGGAACCTGCTCGGGGGTCCCCGCTCGACTCGTCCGTCCACCAGATTCGGCGTTCAGGGTCCGCCTGTTGCTTGCTAAGTTAATCGATAAAGTGTAACGTTCACCTTATCGATCAACAGGAGGCGATCATGGGTGAGAAGCTCACCGCGGTGACGATGAAGACGCTGGCGAACAAGCTGGGCGTCTCCATCACGACCGTCTCCAATGCGTACAGCAAGCCTGATCGGCTCTCCACAGACCTGCGTGACCAGATCCTCGCCACGGCGAAGGAGCTGGGCTACTGCGGGCCGAGCGCGGCGGGTCGAGCGCTGCGATCCGGCAAGACCGACGTCTGCGGGTTCTTGTTCCACGGCGGGGTCTCCCATGCGTTCTCCGACCCGTACTCGATCATGCTGCTGGCCGGCCTGAGCGAGGCAGTGGAGGAGTACGGAGCCTCGGTGCTGCTCCTTCGCGCACCGGCCGCGGAAGAGGCCACCAACCAGATGCTTCAGCGAGCGGCGATCGACGCCCTGGTGGTCGGATCTGCCGAGAGGCAGGAGTCCGGCATCGAACAGCTGCGACAGCGAGGTGTGCGAATCGTCAGTACAGCACCGTCGGCCGACGGCGACTGGGTGACGATCAACGACGCCAAGGCGGGCCGGCTCATCGGCAAGCACCTGGCGCGGCTGGGCCACCGCCAGGTGGTCGTCATCGCCTCCGGAGCGTCGAAAGGCGGGATGGAGTCGTTCGACTACTCGCCAGATGGCATGGACGACCGGCTGTTCGCCGGGACGTACGAGAGCGAGCGGATCCGTGGCCTCTGGGAGAAGATGCCGGATGCGCGGATCACGGTCGCGTTCGCGGGGCACTGCATCCGGGAGTCGGGCCGCCGGGCAGCCGGCCAGGCGCTCGACGTTCAGGACCGGCCGACCGCCATCGTTGCCCTGAGTGACACACTGGCGCTCGGGGCATGGGACGCGGCGCAGGAGCGCGGGCTCACCCCCGGTCGTGACCTGTCGATCTCCGGCTTCGACGACATCCCTGACGCGAGGTTCCTCGGCATCACCACCATCCACCAACCCGTCACCGAGAAGGGCCGCCTGATCGGCCGACTGGCGATGGACCCTGACTACCCCGATAGGCAGATCACTCTGCCGATCGAGCTGATCGTTCGGGCAAGCACCGGACCAGCTCCCAAGAACTGACGACAAGAGAGTAAGGACGAGATGACAATCCAGCTGACCAACCAGATCGTCATGGCGGAGCGCGACGTGCGCCCTCTGCGTGAAGACCTTGCCGGCCGGTTCACGCCGGCAGCCGGGCCGACCCGCGAGTGGAGTGCGCGATTCATCCGCGCCATCGCAGGACAGAGCCTGCGTCTGGCCGACCGCCTCGACCCCGGCTACCGCTACGCCTGAACCAGACACCGTACGAACGGCTCGCGCCCGGCACATCACGTGCCGGGCGCGAGCGTGTTTCTGACGTCGGATCAAGCCGTCACAGGGGCTGGACCGCGTAGCTGGTGACGGCGGAGCCGTTGGTCACGATGAACCTGTGATCACCCAGTGGCCCTCCGCGTGACGCGCTCTTCTGGTCGATCAGGGCTTTTCGGCCAGCCAGTCGTTGCCGACGCGCTGCTGGAGTCCGATGCCGTCGAGGACGGCGGGTGCGGCCGACTGCTCGAGCTTCTTGCCGACGAAGGGGATGTTGACGACGAGATCTCCGGAGTAGTCGACGCGTGTGCCCTTCCCGCCGGCGACGAGCTGTGCGGTTCCGAGCATCTCCACCGGCAGGCCCGGGACGGTGAGCGTGAACGTCGCCGTACGGGAGCCGTCGGCGTCAGGCTGTGCCCACACCAGGTCCTCTTGGATCGTGATCGTGGCGCCGGTGAACTTCGTGACGGCCGACGGGGCCGGAAGCGTCCGGGTGACCGTCGTGTGCGTCCCGTCCACCATCACGGAATGCTTCTCAGCCTCGGAGGCGATGCAGACCTTCTCGAGGAATGCGCGGTCGATGAGCATCGCAGCGACCTGCGAAGGCTGGGCGGCGAAATCCTGTTGGGCGGTGAGCTGCATGCCGTCCATTGTGGCGGACCGGATGCGGTTATCGTGGCAGCCGGGGCGGCAGTGGCGCCGTCCAGCGGAGGTTTGCTGATGTCTCATGCATTGACGACTGGCGATCCCATGATCGCCCGGGTCGTCGAGCTGCTCGATGCTGCGACTGTGAGGGACGTTGCACGACCGACGGAACTGGTCGCCCGCTACCTCGAGCATCAGCACGGCGAGGACCTGGATGACATCGGCGCCCACAACCTGGCCGGGATCATCAGTGCCCACGTGAGGCTCGCAGAGCGGCGCTCTGACGACTCGGACAACGTCCTGGCAGACACCCCCGACCCGTCGGACAGGTGGGAGCTTCCCGGCTCGACGCTGCTGCAGATCGTCACCGACGACCGGCCGTTCCTCGTGGACTCGCTGACGATGGAGATCACGCGCCAGGACTGGACGATCCGGCACACGTTCCACCCGCAGCTCACCGTGGCTCGTACGGGCGACGGCGACCTCGTACACGACGGCAGCGGACAGAGCGTCGCCGAGTCCTGGATGACGTTCGTCGTCTACCCGCCGCTCGGCGTCGCTGCCGAAGACGTGGCGGATCGGCTCGTGGCCGGCGTGCGGGACGTACTGATGCAGGTCCGGCTGGTGACCGACGACTGGACTGCCATGAGGCAGCAGCTGTCGGACGCGGTCGACCTGCTCGGCACCAGCCCGTACGCCTCGCGCGCCGACGACCGGGACGCCGCACGCGACCTGCTGCGGTGGCTGCGGGACGACAACTTCACGCTGCTCGGGTACCAGTCCTACACGTACGACGGCAGCCGCTACACGCCCGTCCCCGACACCGGTCTCGGCGTCCTGCGCAACGCGAGCGACCCCTTCGACGCGCTCCCGACGCCCGATGACGGGGGTGTGCTGGTTTTCACGAAGGACTCCGTACGGGCGAGGGTGCACCGGCCCGTGTACCGCGACTACGTCGGCGTTCGGGTCTTCGACGCGACCGGGGCGATCATCGGCGAGCGCCGCTTCGTGGGGGTGTTGTCGTCGCCCGCGTACACGGAGCCGGTCACGCGGATCCCGATCCTCGTACCGAAGGCGGTCGAGATCCTGCACCGCTCCGGCTATGACTCGGAGAGCCACGGGTACAAGGCACTTCTGGCGACGCTGAACACCTATCCGCGAGATGCCCTGCTCCACGCGAGCGCTGACGAGCTGTACCCGATCGTCGAACGGATCGCGACGCTCGGCGAGCGCCGCCAGATGCGGGTGTTCTGCCACCGCGACCCCTGGCACCGGTTCGTGAACTGCCTCGTCTACCTGCCGCGCGACCGCTACACCACCGCCACTTCGGACAGCATCCAGCAGATCCTCGGGGAGCGGTTCGGCGGCGTCGCCGTGGAGCACTCCGCGCTGGTGACCGAGTCCGTCATGACAAGGCTTGATGTCGTGGTGCGTCTCGCCGAGGGCGCTCCCACGGATGTCGATCTCGAGGCGCTGGAGGGCGCGCTCACCGAGGCGACGCGTACGTGGGACGAGCGCTTCATCGACCACGTGTACGAGTGGCCGAGCGAGCGCCGCGGCGTCGACTTCCCCGACGCGTACAAGGAAGTATTCTCTCCGCAGCAGGGCGTCGAGGACCTCGAGATGCTCAACGGGCTCACGGGCAGCGACGAGATGCGGGCGGCGATCATCGACACCACCGCCGACGATGCGGCGGACCTGCGGCTTCGGCTGTACCGGCGGTCGCGCATCGCTCTCCCGGACGTGCTGCCGCACCTGGATCACCTCGGCGTCTCCGTCATCGACGAGTGGCCGTTCGAGATGAGCCTGCGTGGAGAACCGGCCTGGGTGTACGAGTTCGGGCTGCGCACCGACGGCCGCACATGGAGCCCCTCGGACCGCGGGCGGTTCACCGACGCGTTCCATGCCTCGATCACGGGCACGCTGGAGGTCGGTCCGTTGAACGCGCTCGTCACGGTGGCCGGGCTGACGTGGGTCGAGGTGGGACGACTCCGCGCGATGGAGCGCTATCTCAAGCAGGGCGCCATGACGTACTCGTTCAGGTACATCGCGAGCGCCCTCCTGGCGCATCCCGCGCTGGCCGCACAGCTCGTGGCCGCGTTCCGTGTCGCTCACGACCCGGATCAGCAAGGCTCCGCCGACGATCACCGGGTGGCTGCCGAGGCGCTCCTCGCAGCGATCGAGTCCGAGCTCGATCAGGTCGCGAACCTCGACCAGGACCGGATCATCCGGACCTTCGTCGCGCTCCAGCGCGCGATCGTACGGACCAACGCGTTCACCGATCTCGGCGACGGTGCTCTGGCCATCAAGCTGCTGCCGCGCCGGTTGTCGCTACTGTCTGAGCCACGGCCGGAGTTCGAGATCTGGGTGTACTCGCCGCGCGTCGAGGGTGTGCACCTCCGGTTCGGCCGCGTCGCACGTGGCGGGCTGCGCTGGTCGGATCGCGCCGAGGACTTCCGTACCGAGGTATTGGGCCTTGTCAAAGCGCAGATGGTCAAGAACACGGTCATCGTGCCCGTCGGCGCGAAGGGCGGCTTCGTGGCGCGCTGGCTGCCCGATCCGGCTGTCGACCGTACGGCATGGCTGGCCGAAGGCCAGCATGCGTACCGGATGTTCGTCACGGCGCTGCTGTCGGTGACCGACACGATCGTGCAGGGCGAGGTGGTCGGACCCGAGCGGATCGTGCGCCACGACGACGACGACCCGTACCTCGTGGTCGCCGCCGACAAGGGGACCGCGACGTTCTCCGACCTGGCCAACGAGATCTCGCTGAAGAGCGGCTACTGGCTCGGCGACGCGTTCGCGTCCGGCGGGACGAACGGGTACGACCACAAGGCGATGGGGATCACGGCTCGCGGCGCCTGGGAATCGGTGAAGCGGCACTTCCAGGAGCTGGGCGTCGATCCCGCGACCGACGACGTCACGTGCGTCGGTATCGGCGACATGTCCGGCGACGTGTTCGGCAACGGCATGCTGCTCAGCCATCACCTCAAGCTGGTGGCCGCGTTCGACCACCGCCACGTGTTTATCGACCCCGATCCGGACCCCGCGACCAGCTTCGCCGAACGGGAGCGGATGTTCGGGCTACCGCGGTCATCGTGGGCCGACTACGCCAGCGGCCTGATCTCGACCGGAGGCGGTGTGTACGCCCGTACGGTGAAGTCGATCCCGGTCACGCCACAGGCGCGGGCGGCGTTGGGGCTGCCTGGCGGCGTGAAGGCGTTGTCGCCCGCCGACTACATCCACGCGATCCTGCAGGCGCCGGTCGACCTGTTGTGGAACGGCGGCATCGGCACGTACGTGAAGGCGTCCACCGAGACGCACGCCGACGCGGGTGACCGCACGAACGATGCGGTACGGATCGACGCCACGCAGGTACGGGCCCGGTGCTCTTGTGAGGGCGGGAACCTCGGCTGGACCCAGGCCGCGCGGATCGAGTACTCCCGGGCCGGCGGCCGGATCAACACCGATTTCATCGACAACTCGGCGGGTGTCGACACGAGCGACCATGAGGTCAACATCAAGATCCTGCTCGCTGACGCCGAGGCGCACGGTCGGCTGGCGGACGGGGAGCGCAACCTGCTGCTTCCGGAGATGACAGACGACGTCGCGGCGCTGGTCCTGGCCCACAACGTCGACCAGAACCTCGCGCTCGCGATGGCCCGGTACCACGCGCATCATTTCACCGCGATCCACGAGGACTGGATGCGGGTGCTGTCCGACGACGGCTACCTCGACCGGCACCTGGAGGCGATGCCGTCGACCTCGGAGATGGCGCGGCGCATCGCCGCTGGGGAGGGACTGTGCAGTCCCGAGCTGGCGACGCTCCTCGCGTGGACCAAGATCCGGCTGGCCGACATCGTCGTGGCGAGCGACCTGCCGGACGATCCGTACCTCGCGGACCGGCTCGTTCAGTACTTCCCCAAGCTGCTGCGGGAGCGGTTCGGCGACCTGATGGGCGAGCATCCGCTGCGGCGCGAGATCGTCACGACGGTCGCGGTGAACCGCTTCGTGAACAGCCAGGGCATCTCCTCGTACCACCGGCTGTCCTCGGACACCGGCGCCAGCGCGGCGGACATCATCCGCGCCCAGCTGACGGCCCGGTCGATCTTCCGCGTCGGCGCGCTGGAGGTGGGGCTGCGGCGCGAGTCGCTCGACGCCGAGACGTACGTGGAGCTGATGATCGCGATGCGGCACCTCGTGGAGCGGGGGACCCGATGGGTGCTGCAGACGCTCGGTACGCCGATCGACGTCGCGAAGGCCGTCGCGACATTCGCCGGCCCGACGCGGGAGGTGCTCGACAACCTCGAGCACGTGGCGACGCCCTCAGTCGTCGAGTCCTGGACCCGGCGCCGCGACGAGCTGGTGGTGCAGGGCCTGTCGCCGGACCTCGCCCGACTCATCGCCGCGGAGCCCATCGCGCACCTCGCGCCGGCCATCGTGTCGATCGCGTCCCGCGCCTCGCACGACCTCCTCGACACGGCGAAACGCTTCTTCGAGGTACGTGACCGGCTCGAGCTGGGACGGTTCTTCGAGGCGGCGGAGGCGCTCCCTCGTACAGATCGCTGGTCGTTGATGGCGCAGGCCGCGATCGTGGACGAGCTGCTCGCGGTACAGGCCGCACTCGGTGCCGAGGCCGTGTCCGGCGCGCTCGACGGTACGCGTCCCGACCTCGACCGGATCTCGCCGCTGCTCTCGGACCTGGCCCTCGACGGAGCAGATCTCGGGCGGCTCTCGGTGGCGGTCAGGCTGCTGCGGTCTCTCGTGAAGGGGTGACGTTCGCGGGGGCGCGGTCTCTTGGTTGAATATGGCCATGCGTATTGACCTGCACGTCCACTCGAATGTCTCCGACGGCACCGACAGCCCGACGCGGCTGGTGTTCGCCGCGCAGGAGGCGGGCCTGGATGTCATCGGTCTGTGCGACCACGACACGTTCGACGGGATCACCGAGGCGCGTGAGGCCGGACGCCGGATAGGGCTCTCGGTGCTGCCGGGTGTGGAGATGTCCACGCGGTACAAGGACCGTCCCGTCCACCTGCTGGGGTACGGCTGCGACCCCTGGAACCGGCCCTTGCTCGCGGAGCTGACGAAGCTCCGCGCCAGCCGGGTGGAGCGTTTGCAGGCCTTCCTCGACAAGCTGGCCGAGCTCGGTCTGCCGCTCACGGAGGAGGATGTCGCGGCCTCTCGCGGTCTGTCCCCGTCGCTGGGCCGGCCGCACATCGCGGACGCGATGGTCGCCAAGGGCTACGTCGCCAACCGCGACGAGGCGTTCGCCATGTACCTCGGCGACGGCAAGCCCGCCTACGTCGAGCGGTACGCGACGCCGATCCTCGAGGCGCTCGCCCTCATCCGCGGCGCCAAGGGCCTGGCCGTGATCGCGCATCCGTGGGGGCCGGGCGCCAAGGATGTCCTCACCGGTGATGCTCTCGCCGAGCTCGCGAAGGCCGGGCTGGAGGGGATCGAGGTCGACCACACCGACCACGACGCGCGCAGCCGCGAGATGCTCACCCAGCTCGGGGCGCGTACGGGCCTCATCCGTACAGGCTCCAGCGACTACCACGGCACCGGGAAGCTCCACAACCCGCTGGGCATCAACGTGACCCGGCCGACCGCGTACCAGGAGATCGTCAACAGGATCGCAGCGAGGGGCGGCGTCGGACCTTCGTGAGCGGGCCTCTGTTAGCATCCAGGCCCGTCTCCGAGGAGAGGAACCCATCATGACCGAGCCCACCTCGGACGCCGGCGAGGAGCTGGCGCAGAGCACGTCGGACGCGTCGTTGACGCGTTCGGTGGAGCGCAGCCGCGAGATCCGCGAGCAGATCGAGAAGGACCCCTCGGGGTTCCGTGTGATGACCGGCGACCGGCCGACCGGCAACCTCCACATCGGACACCTGCTCGGATCGTTGCAGAACCGCCTGGAGGTGCAGCAGCTCGGCGTCGAGACGTACATCCTCATCGCCGACTACCAGGTGATCACCGACCGCGACGGGGTCGGGCCGATCCGGGACCGCGTGTACTCGATGATGGCCGACTACCTGGCGCTCGGCCTCGACCCCGTGAAGACCACGATCTTCACCCATTCGGCGGTGCCGGCGCTCAACCAGCTGATGCTCCCGTTCCTGTCTTTGGTCACCGATGCCGAGCTGCGGCGCAACCCGACGGTGAAGGCGGAGCTCGACGACACCGGCGACCGTCCGATGTCGGCGCTGCTGCTCACGTACCCGGTGCACCAGGCGGCCGACATCCTGTTCTGCAAGGCCAACCTCGTACCGGTCGGCAAGGACCAGCTTCCCCACCTGGAGCAGGCACGCGTGATCGCGCGGAGGTTCGACGAGCGGTACGGGAGGGCGGTCCCCGACCAGCCCGTGTTCCGGACGCCCGACGCGCTGCTGTCCGAGGGGGCCGTGACCATCCTCGGCATGGACGGCGCCAAGATGAGCAAGTCCCGCGGCAACGTCATCGAGCTGGGCATGACCGCGGACGAGACCGCGAAGGTCATCAAGAAAGCGGTCACCGATTCGGACCGCCACATCACGTACGACCCGGTCAACCGCCCCGAGGTCTCCAACCTCGTCAACCTCGCGGCTCTCTTCCTGAAGCGGGACCCGGTCGATGTCGCCGCCGAGCTTGGCGACGCCGGCGGCGGCGGTCTCAAGAAGCTCGTCACCGAGGCGGTCAACGAGGGGCTCGCCGGTCATCGCGCCCGTCGTTCCGAGCTCCTCGCCCACCCCGCCCACCTCCACCAGATCCTCGCCGACGGCAACGACCGTGCGAACTCCGTCGCCGACGCCACACTGGCCGAGGTCCGTACGGCGATGAAGATGGTCTACTGAGGCGTAGGCGCCAGGACGGTCCACCCATGGTCGGGAGTGTCAGACCCGCTCGGCAGACTCAGGGTGCCATCGGATGATGGGGTGTGGGGGACTGTTGATGGGGCTCCGGTGACAGAAGAGGTCATCGAGCGACTCGTGGCCAACGCGGAGGCGGGTTCCCGGGTGCCAGGCCACGACCGGTTGGTCGACCCCTGCCAGTCGGAATCAGCGCGGCGAAGACTGTGACTGTTCGGCTGGACGACGCGCGGGCGGAGGCCGTCAAGGACCGTGCTGACCGAGAGCACGTGAGCGCCTCGGAGGTCATGAGACGCGCGCTCGACCGATACCTGGCGAGCTAGGCATCCGCGGCTCGATAACCTGCTGCTGTGATCACACGAGGTCGGGTTGATCGTCGAGATCCTCCGTGATGTGAGGGATCACGCCCTGTCGGCAGCTGTTGCCTGAGTAGCCCTCTCGAAGATCTGGACGAGGGCCTCGGCGGTCGCGTCGACGTTCTCGAGCATCGGCAGGTGGGTCGCGTCAGGGATGCGGATGGGACTCGTACCCAGCCGTACGGCCATCTCGTTCTGAGTCTCCTGGTTCCAGGTGCCGTCGCGCTCTCCGTACATGACGGCGCACGGGACGCCGGTCGCGGCCACAGCGTCGACCACATCCGGGGAGTGCAGGAGATCCTCGACGTTGCGTACCGCCGCCTCATGGCTGCCCACCACGAACCGCTCCCGGAGGAACGACGCCATCGCCGGATGCATCTCGACGTTCTCGTACGCGGTCTTCGCGTCCCAGGCCTCATCAAGGGTGTGGCCGGCGAGGGCTCCCTGGAACATCCTGATCCGGTCGATGGTGATCGGAATGAGGTCCGGTGAGGCCATGAAGCCCGCGGGGCCCGAGCAGATGAGCGTGAGCGAGGAGAAGACCTCGGGCGCGGCGATGACGGCTCGCTGCGCCGAGAGACCACCGAACGAGTGGGCCACGAGGTGTACAGGAGTGCCCAGGTGCCGGGCGACGGCGACCAGGTCCGAGGCGAGCGTGTCGAGGTCGTACGGTCCGGTGGAGGTCGACTGGTGCACCCCGCGCAGGTCGACGGCGGAGGCCGTCCAGCCCTTCGCCGCGAGCTCGGGTAGGAGGAACAGGAAGTCCTCCTTGGCGCCCGTGAAGCCATGTACGGCCAGCACGACCCCCTTCGACGGTTCCGCCTCGGCGGTCAGGAGCGCGAGGCACGTCCCGGCGTCGCGGGTGAGCGTGCCGAAGGCGAGGTCACCGAAGAGGTCGAACACGCTGTTCAGGCTAGCGGGCGTCCCGATCGAGGACGGCCAGGAGTGCCCGGGCGTACCCGCACTCGACATCGTCGTCTCGGACGCGCTCCAGACGCCCGCCCGACCCGTACGTGACGATCCACTGGGTGCCCTCGTGCTCGAGCGCAATCAGGCTCTGGCCCAGCGCGTCGCGGAGCTGGTCCTCACGGGGGAGCCACAGGACGTTCTCGGAGGGGATCGAATCGAGCGCCCACTCCGTGGTTCCGTTGAACTTCACGACGCCTTCGCCATGATGGGAGGCCACCTCGATGGTCATCTCGGCAACATGGAAGACCTCGTCGTCCATCTCCTTGCCGGGGATGACGAACCTGTCGCCCGATGCGGGCATCCAGGGCATCCCCGCCTCCGCGAGCTCGCGGGCCAGCTCGAACGTGATCACACCACCATGCAACACGCTCCACCCAAGCGCGACAAGGGTTCGAGCTCATGTCGTCGGTCCTCCGGCCACTCAGCGCCAGGCGTGAGGCTCGTACGTGCTGTGGAGGCTCCGCCCCTCGCCACGTCGAGGAGTCACCAGCTGCGGGCTGACGGCTCGATTCTCGGCGTGTCGTGACACTTCGACATCGGGCGAGATCAATGGCAGCAGTCGAGGGGTCGCGATGTGTGTGGGGCCTTGTCGAATCTCGGCGTGTCGTGACCCCTCGATGGGGATCAGCGACTCGTGAGTCTGAGAGGGAGTACGTGTCTGTGGCGGATGCGCCGCAGCGGCTACTCGGCGGCGCCCGTACGACGTAGGACCTCGGACAGGCGCTCGGCGGCGGCCATGACGGCGGCCGCGTGAAGCCGACCCGGTTGGCGCGTAAGGCGCTCGATGGGGCCGGACACGCTCACGGCGGCGATGACCTTGCCGGAGGGAGACCGTACGGGGGCGGAGACCGACGCGACGCCTGCCTCGCGCTCGGCGACCGACTGGCACCAGCCACGACGCCGTACGGCCGCGAGCGCGACCGCGGAGCAGTTGGCGCCCGTGAGGCCGCGCTGGATCCGCTCCGGCTCTTCCCAGGCGAGCAGGACCTGTGCGGCCGAGCCGGCGCTCATCGTGAGCTGAGACCCGACCGGGATGGTGTCGCGGAGACCGGACGGGCGCTCCGCGGCGGCTGCGCACACGCGGATGTCACCTTGCCGACGGTAGAGTTGAGCGGATTCTCCCGTGATGTCGCGAAGGCGAGCAAGAATGGGACCCGCGGTCGCCAGCAGCCGGTCTTCGCCGGCGGCGGACGCGAGCTCGGTGAGACGTGGACCGAGGACGAACCTGCCGTGAAGGTCGCGGCTCACGAGTCGATGGTGCTCGAGGGCGACGGCCAGTCGGTGAGCGGTGGGGCGAGCGAGACCGGTGGCGCTGACCAGTCCGGCCAGGGTGGTCGGCCCCGACTCCAGGGCGCTGAGCACCAGCGCCGCCTTGTCGAGAACGCCCACACCACTCGAGTTGTCCATACTGTGATACTAGCGTCTCACTTGGCGGGCAGTAAACCCCATACTGGGATAGTCGGCCGTGGGGCCGGCCACCGAGGCGACGAGGGCGAGGAAGCTCATGGGCAGGACCCTTTCGGAGAAGGTCTGGGACGATCACGTGGTGACGGCCACGCCGGGCGAGCCCGACCTGTTGTTCATCGACCTGCATCTGGTGCACGAGGTCACGAGCCCCCAGGCGTTCGACGGGCTCCGGCTCGCCGGTCGTACAGTGCGACGGCCAGACCTCACACTGTGCACCGAGGACCACAACACACCGACTCTCAACATCACCGCGCCGATCGCCGACCCGGTGTCGAAGCTCCAGGTCGACACCCTGCGCCACAACGCCGCGGAGTTCGGGCTGCGCATCCACTCCCTGGGCGACAAGGACCAGGGCGTCGTCCACATCATCGGCCCCCAGCTCGGCGTCACCCAGCCGGGCATGACGATCGTCTGCGGCGACTCCCACACCGCCACGCACGGCGCGTTCGGCGCGCTGGCGTTCGGCATCGGTACGTCCGAGGTCGAGCACGTACTGGCGACGCAGACGCTGCCGCAGTCCAAGCCGAAGACGTTCGCCGTGACGATCAACGGCGCGCTGCCGGAGGGCGTCACCGCCAAGGACGTCGTGCTCGCGCTCATCGCGCGAGTCGGTACGGGCGGTGGCGCCGGCTACGTCGTCGAGTACCGCGGCGACACCATCGAGAACATGTCGATGGAGGGCCGCATGACGATCTGCAACATGTCGATCGAGTGGGGCGCTCGCGCCGGTCTGGTCGCTCCCGACCAGACGACGTTCGACTACCTCAAGGGCCGCCCGCACGCGCCCGAGGGCGACGACTGGGACGCGGCCGTGGCGTACTGGCGGACCCTGTACTCGGATCCCGACGCCACGTTCGACCGCGAGGTCGTCATGGACGCCACCCAGCTCACGCCGTTCGTCACCTGGGGCACCAACCCCGGCCAGGGTGTCGGGCTCGGCGAGTCCGTACCGTCTCCTGAGGACTACGACGACCCATCGGACAAGGCCGCCGCTGAGCGGGCCCTCGAGTACATGGCGCTGGAAGCCGGCACGCCGATGCGAGAGATCAGGGTGGACACCGTCTTCCTCGGCTCCTGCACCAACGGCCGCATCGAGGACCTGAGGCTCGCCGCATCGGTCATCAAGGGCCACAAGATCGCCGAGGGGCTGAGGATGCTGGTCGTTCCCGGCTCTGCCCGGGTACGCCTGCAGGCGATGGACGAAGGCCTCGACAAGGTCTTCATCGATGCGGGCGCCGAGTGGCGTGAAGCGGGCTGCTCCATGTGCCTGGGCATGAACCCCGACACGCTGGCACCCGGTGAGCGCAGCGCGTCCACCTCGAACCGCAACTTCGAAGGCCGCCAGGGCAAGGGCGGTCGCACCCACCTCGTCTCTCCCGCGGTCGCGGCGGCCACAGCCGTCCGCGGCACGCTGAGCTCTCCCTCCGACCTGTAAGGGGACACTGTCATGGACGCCTTCTCCACACACACCGGCATCGTCACGCCGCTGCGTCGCAGCAACGTGGACACCGACCAGATCATCCCGGCCGTGTACCTCAAGCGGGTCACGCGCTCCGGCTTCGAGGACGGCCTGTTCTCCGCGTGGCGCAACGACCCCGAGTTCATCCTCAACCAAGCGCCGTACGACAAGGGCACCGTCCTCGTTGCGGGTCCGGACTTCGGCACGGGGTCCTCACGCGAGCACGCGGTGTGGGCGCTGCAGAACTACGGGTTCAAGGTCGTCATCGGCTCGCGTTTCGGCGACATCTTCCGCTCCAACTCGGGCAAGGCCGGCCTGCTGATCGCGCTCGTCCCACAGAACGTCGTGGAGGCGCTCTGGGTCTATGCCGAGTCGAATCCAGGCGCTGAGGTCACCGTTGACCTGGCCGAGAGGCAGATCACGGCCGGCGAGAACGCGTACACCTTCGAGATCGACGACTACACCCGGTACCGCCTCCTCAACGGTCTCGACGACATCGGGCTCACGCTGACCCATGACGCCGAGATCGCCGCGTACGAAGGACGGCGCGCCTCTTTCAAGCCTCGCACCATTCCCGCGCGCACGGCTGGCTGACCCAACGTAGCTCGCTGTGTGGATCGGCCCTGGTTGGGCGGCGCTTTTTGAGCTGTCTTCTCGTAGAGTGCCTAGTCAGGTCTAGGATCGAATCACAAGGTCCCGCACAGGAAGGGCGCCTGCGGGGGAGGGGCTTGAGATGAACAAGGGCGAGTTGATTGCCGCGATTGCCGAGCGCTACTACTTCGGCAACAAGGCTGAGGCAGAACGGGCGCTGAAGGCTGTCACCGACAGCATCGCTGCGGAAACAGCTCGAACCGGGCGAGTGGCCATCTCTGGCTTCGGCATTTTCGAGAAGCTGCACCGTGAGGCACGAATCGTGCGCAACCCGAAGACGGGTGCTCGCAAGGACGCGGACGAGAAGGACTACGTACGGTTCCGCATCGGGACACGCTTCGAGTCGAGGCTGAGTCCGCCCGAGGGGTGAGTCATCGGTGCTGTCTCGGGGCGGTCAGAACCCGGCGTCGATCACGCGATCGCCGATCAGGACCCCACGAAAGGCCTGGCCGCGCCGCGCTGTACGAGGTGCTGCGGGTCCCGTGCGCAGGCTGACCCTCACGCGACGCCCCCACGTGTCCACGGCCGGCCACGTGCCGTCCGCGGAAGGCGCGTCGTCGCTGATCGTCACGGTCACGGTCGGGGATGTCATGCCTCCCAGTCTGGTGCAATGCCTCGTGGGTGCGCCAGCGTCGTTCCGGGTCGGCCGGTCGGTGGGCGCTAGGGTGTCGCCACGGACCCGCACAGGGGGCGAGGGAGAGATGTGGCCGTGTCCCAGGTAAGCCGGCGAGACCCATGGCCCCGGTTGCGTGATGTCAACCATGAGCCCACAGAGCCGACCTATCGGCGGCTCGCGAAGCTCCTTGGTCTCGTGACCAGATGGCTGGGCGATCGCGACTGGCGGGCCACCGAGAAGGTGCCCAAGCAGGGCGGCGTGCTCGTGGTCATCAACCACACATCCGACTTCGACCCCGTTGCCGTCGGGCTGTACCTGATCTACGGGGCGGGACGCTGGGTCCGGTACCTCGGCAAGGTACAGATCTTCACGACGCCGGGACTGGGCTGGCTCGCGCGGTCGTGCGGTCAGATCCCCGTCGACCGGCACTCCGAGCGCGCCAAGGACTCCTTGGGTGCCGCCAAGGCAGCCCTCAACGCCGGCAAGCTCGTCGGCATCTATCCCGAGGGCACGAAGGGCAGCGACCCCGACATGTGGCCGATGGAGGGCAAGACGGGTGCGGCCAGGCTCGCGCTCGAGTCGACCGTACCGGTCGTACCGATCGGGCAGTGGGGCAGCCACGAGTTCATGCCGCACCACAAGCACGGCTTCCCGTTCGTGTTCAGCCGGCGTCATGTGTTCCGCGCCAGCGCGGGCGACCCGATCGAGTTCGGGGATCTTCGGTCGCAGCCGTTGACCAAGGAGGTCCTCGAGGAGGCGACGCGGCGCATCATCGACGCGATCACGGTGCAAGTGGCGCTCGTACGCGGTGAGCCAGTGCCGACTCGGCGCTGGGACCCGGGCCTCCAGCGCCACGTGCCGATCGAGGACCGTTAGGGTGGGCGACTGGGACGACACCAGGAGGAGCTCAACCGTGCGACGTCGTGTACTGCTGGTCTTCGGTGGCGACTCGTCGGAGCACGAGGTCTCGTGCCTGACCGCGGGGAGTGTCCTGAGGGCTCTCGATCGTGATCGCTTCGACGTCACCTGCGTGGGCATCGCCAAAGGCGGCCGCTGGGTCGCGGTCGACGAGGCCGTCGTGAGGTCGTACAGGATCGTGGACGACACGCTGCCCACTGTTGAAGGCTCCCTGTCCGACGCAGTCCTGATCCGTACGGTGTCTGGTGCCGACGTGGCACGAGTCGACGGCGACACACTCGTCGATCGGACGCCGGTGGACGTGGCGTTCGCTCTGCTTCACGGCCCGTTCGGCGAGGACGGCACCATCCAGGGCCTCTTCGAGATGATGGGCGTCCGGTACGTGGGCGCAGGCGTACTGTCCAGCGCCGTCTGCCAGGACAAGGGCGCCATGAAGCAGCAGTTCGCGGTCCATGACCTGCCGACCGGTCCGTACGTGATCGTGACCGATGCCCAGTGGACCGCGGATCCGGACGCCTGCCTGTCGCGGATCGGGACCCTCGCGGCGCCCTGGTTCGTCAAGCCCGCCCGCGGGGGCTCGTCGATGGGCATCACCCGGGTCACGTCCACGCAAGATCTGCCGGCCGCCATCGCCGAGGCGCGCGACTTCGACCCCAACGTCATCGTGGAGCAGGGGATCATGGGGGCACGCGAGATCGAGTGCGCGGTGCTCGGCTCGCTGGACGGTCCGCCGGTGGCGTCGCTCCCGGGCGAGATCGACGTGCACACGGAGAGCCGCTTCTACGACTTCGCGACCAAGTACCTCCCGGACCAGCCGGTCACCCTGGACATCCCGGCCGACCTGCCCGACGCGGTCATCGAGTGCGTACGGGAGTTGGCTGTACGGGCGTTCGTGGCGCTCGGCGTCGAGGGACTCGCACGCGTCGACACGTTCGTGTTCCCGGACGGCACCGTCATCCTCAACGAGCTCAACACCATGCCGGGCTTCACGTCGACCTCGATGTACCCGAAGCTCTGGGAGGCCGCCGGCGTCGCCTACACAGAGCTCGTCACGCGCCTGCTCGACCTTGCTCTCGCGCGCCCGCTCGGGTTGCGCTGACACGCACTCGAAGACGCGAAAGGGGCCGACGCTGAGCGCCGGCCCCTTCGCGTGAGCGTGTGTCTAGCCGAACCACTCCGTGACCTGAGCCTTGAACTGCTCGTCGAAGTCCGCCACGTTGTGGTTCTCCTGGATCCAGGTCTGCAGCGCACCGGTGGTGGTGGTCGAGCCGAGGGCTCGGGCCGCCACCGCGTCGACCTCGGCGCGGCACTGGTCGGGAGAGGTGACCGCACGGAGCAGCATCTGCTCGGCCTGAACCTTGCTGTCGTACAGGAACGGGTAGCCCTCGGGGACCAGTCGCTGGGCCCACGGCTTGTTCGGAAGGATGCCCACGGCGCCAGCCATGAGAGCTTCCACGTACTCGAGTCCGTACGCCTCCTCGGTGGCCGTCCCGACGTAGGCGGTGGTGCGGGACAGCTCGTCCCAGTACTCCTCGCGGCCCTTGGCCAGCGGCTGCACCGTGGCCCACTTCTGACGCGACAGGTACATCGCCGTCTCGCTCGCGAGCGCGGTGGTGTTGAGGCGGGCCTGGACCCGGATCGGCGTCTGCTTGGCGACCGCTTCGACGATCTCCACGAAGGCCTGAGGCTGCTTGCGGGCGATGGTCGAGATCGCGGGGTACAGCACGACGGGGATGTCGGTCGCCTGACGCGGGCGGACCATCTCGGCCCGTACGCCCAGGTCGGCCCAGGCGACGCGTACGCGGTCGGCAAGGGTCGGAACCGTCCACTTGCGCGCGACCTCGCGGACCTCGACGGCGGTGCGCTCGCCGGCGCAGAACGTCGGGAACATCGCGTAGCTGAGGCCCATGGCCGCAAAGTTCACGGGGTGATGGAAAGTGGAGGGGTTGATCCATTGGAAGTTCATGATCTTCGGCTCGGCGCCCGTACGGTGCAGCCGCTGGAACACGCCCACCGAGTCGATGACGTCGAGGTTGATGACCAGCGTCGACGGATCGAGATCCTCGATGGTCACGACGTCGAAGCCGTCAGCCTTGCCTGTGGAATTGCCGAGAAGGACAGCCCCCGGGTACATGTTCAGGACACGCCGCGCGACCGTCACGCCGCCGTCCGTCGTCACCAGTGAACCGTCAGGGGTGATGATCGGCTCGTCGGTGAGCCATCCGTACTTGACTGCCACAGCCATGGGCTGCCCCTCCTTAAGGACGAGACCTCGGACCCGGCACCTCCCCGTCGACGCGCCATCCGGATCTGAAAGCCATCGTGGCACAGGGCACTCGGCGGCGTGCACGGGGGGTGAAACACGAGCGCAAATTCCGGCCGGGCCTACCGCTACGGTGAACGCATGGAAGCCAACACAGTCGGCTCGCTCGGAGAGTTCGGCATCATCTCCCGGATCACGAAAGGGCTGCCGGTCGCGCCCGCAGTGAGCGTCGGACCGGGAGACGACGCGGCGGTCTTCCTGGTCAACGGGTCGTCGGTGACGAGCGTCGATGTCCTCGTCGAGGGCGTGCATTTTCGCCGCGACTGGGTGCCGGCCGAGATGCTGGGACGACGAGCGGTCGCCGTCGCCGCTGCGGACATCGAGGCCATGGGCGCATACCAGGCGGCTGTACTGGTCGGCCTGACCCTTCCGACGGACATCCCCCTCGAATGGATCGACGACCTGTCCAAGGGCATCCGCCTCGAGTGCGAAGCTGCCGGGGCAGCGCTCGTCGGGGGCGACCTCACGCGCGGCCGAGACGTGGTCATCTCGGTGACGGTGTTGGGGGAGACGCGCGGGGCAGTCCCGGTCCTACGCTCGGGCGCGCAGCCCGGCGACGTCGTCGCCTACCGCGGACGGCTCGGCTGGTCCGGGGCGGGACTGGCGGTTCTCAGCCGTGGCTTCCGCTCGCCCAGGGCCCTGGTCGAGGCGTACCAGCTGCCACAGGTCCCGTACGGAGCGGGGGCGCAGGCCCGTCTCGCCGGCGCGAGCGCCATGATCGACGTGAGCGACGGGCTCATCGCCGACCTCGGACACATCGCCGACGCCTCGCAGGTCTGCATCGACCTCGACTCCGCGCGCTTCGACATCCCGGATCCGCTCCATGCCGTCGCCGCTGCGACAGGGGTCGACCCGCTCCGCTTCGTCCTCACCGGCGGTGAGGACCATGCCCTGGTGGCCTCCTTCCCGCTCGGAACGGTGCCCCCCGAGTGGCAGGTGATCGGGCTCGTGACCGACGGCGAGCCGGGGGTGCTCGTCGACGGTCAGGTGTACGACGCGACGCCGGGCTGGGACCACTTCCGCCGCTGACGAGAGCCCCGCGCGGTGCCCCCATGGCCGACGCGCCGAGCGGCTCGGCGAATGTCCACAGGAAAGGTCGCGGCGTCGCGTAGATTCATGTTCCATGGCGACCCGGGCACCTTCCCCGCCTCGGTCCCGTAGCACGGCGTCTCCTCGAGCCGGATCGGGAACGAGATCCAGCGGGAGCAGAACCAGCACTTCGACGTCGCGTTCGCGCGCTCGAAAGGTTCAGCGTCCCGGCGTGCTGCCGATGATCGGGCGCGGTCTCGCGGCGATCTGGCGTGGTCTGGCGCGTGGTCTGGGCAGTCTCGCTCGTGGCATCGGAAGCGGTGCCCGCGACCTCGAACCGGGTCTGCGCCGTGACGGCTGGGGTCTGTTCCTCATCGCGTTCGCCATCGTCGTCGTCGCCACGTTCTGGTTCCGGATTCCCGGACCCGTCGGCAACGCGCTGCGGCAGGGCATCGAGTCGGCCGTCGGCGTCGCCGCGTACGCAACACCGGTTCTGCTGGCCGTCATGGCCTGGCGGACGCTGCGCCACCCGGACCGCAACGGACCCTGGGGACGTCAGTTCGTGGGCTGGACCGCGGTGGTCTTCGGTGCGCTCGGGATGGTGCACATCGCCAACGGGCTCCCTCGCCCCGCGAACATGGAGGCCGTACGTCGCGCCGGCGGTGTCGTGGGTTTCCTGTCCAGCTCGTTCCTCGCCGACCTGCTCACGAAGTGGGTCGCCGCTCCGCTGCTGTTCCTCCTCACGGTCTTCGGCGTCCTGGTCGTCATCGGGCGCCCGCTCAACGACGTCATCGCCGGTGCGAAGGGACGTGCCGCGAAGCTGATGGCTCACCGGGCGTCGCGCGAGGAGCTCGCGTTCGGCGTGGACGAGGCGTACGACACGCCGCTCGTCGCCGACGACGACCCGGACGAGGCACTGACTGCGGTCATCGCCCCGACGAAGCCGGTGAAGGCCGGCCTGCCGCCCGCGCGGGAGACGGACGAGCCCGAACTGCCCGCCCCTGTACACAGCAGCCTCCCGCTGCGCAGCGAGCAGCAGATGCTGTCCGGCGACATCGCGTACATGCTCCCCGATCCCGGCATCCTGAGGGCCGGGTCGGTTCCCAAGGCCCGCACCCAGGCGTCCGATGCCGTCGTCGGAAGCCTCATGGAGGTCCTGCGGCAGTTCGAGATCGACGCGACCGTCACCGGCTACACGCGTGGCCCGACAGTGACCCGGTACGAGGTCGAGCTCGGACAGGCCGTGAAGGTCGAGAAGGTCACCGCGCTGAGCCGCAACATCGCGTACGCGGTCGCCTCTCCGGACGTACGGATCCTGTCGCCGATCCCCGGCAAGTCCGCTATCGGCATCGAGATCCCCAACAAGGACAAGGAAGTCGTCTCGCTCGGCGACGTGCTGCGGTCGGCGAACGCCCGCAACGACCACCACCCGATGACCGTCGGTCTCGGCAAGGACGTCGAGGGCGGCTTCGTCGTCGCCAACATGGCGAAGATGCCGCACCTGCTCGTCGCGGGTGCCACGGGCTCGGGCAAGTCGAGCTTCATCAACTCGTTGATCACGTCGATCCTCATGCGTTCCACGCCCGACGAGGTCCGCATGATGCTCGTGGACCCCAAGCGGGTAGAGCTGAACCACTACGAGGGCATCCCTCACCTCGTGACGCCGATCATCACCAGCCCCAAGAAGGCCGCTGACGCACTGCAGTGGGTCGTACGGGAGATGGACCAGCGCTACGACGACCTCGCGGCCTTCGGCTTCCGGCACATCGACGACTTCAACAAGGCTGTACGCGCCGGGCAGGTCAAGCCGCTGCCCGGATCGGAGCGCATCGTCGAGCCGTACCCGTACCTGCTGATCATCGTCGACGAGCTCGCGGACCTCATGATGGTCGCGCCGCGTGATGTCGAGGACTCGATCGTACGGATCACGCAGCTCGCACGAGCCGCTGGCATTCACCTCGTGCTCGCGACGCAGCGTCCGTCCACGGATGTCGTCACCGGCCTCATCAAGGCGAACGTGCCGTCGCGGCTCGCGTTCTCGACCAGTTCGATGACGGACTCGCGGGTCATCCTCGACCAGCCCGGCGCCGAGAAGCTCGTCGGTCAGGGCGACGGCCTGTTCCTGCCGATGGGATCGAGCAAGCCCGTCCGCGTACAGGGCGCCTGGGTCACCGAGCAGGAGATCCGTTCCGTCGTCGCCCACGTGTCCGGGCAACTGGCGCCGCAGTACCGCGCCGACGTCACCACGGCACCCGAAGGCGTGACCAAGGTGGCCGAGGACATCGGCGACGACCTCGACCTCGTGCTCGAGGCGGCGCAGCTCATCGTCAATCTCCAGCTCGGCTCGACCTCGATGTTGCAGCGCAAGCTGCGCGTCGGCTTCGCCAAGGCCGGTCGGTTGATGGACATCCTCGAGACTCGCGGGGTGGTCGGTCCCTCCGAGGGCTCCAAGCCGCGTGAGGTCCTCGTGAAGCCCGACGAGCTGGACGAGGTGCTGGCCAACCTGCAGGGCTGAGGTAGGTTGAGCCGGTGTCAGCCACCCGAGTCGCCGTCGTCACTCTGGGCTGCGCCCGTAACGAGGTCGACTCCGAGGAGCTGGCCGGACGGCTGGTCGCCGGCGGTTTCGAGGTCGTGAGCGAGCCGGAGGATGCCGACGCCGTTCTCGTGAACACGTGCGGCTTCATCGACGCCGCGAAGAAGGACTCCGTCGACGTGCTGCTCGCGGCGGCCGACCTCAAGGGCAACGGTCGTACGAAAGCCGTCGTCGCTGTGGGCTGCATGGCGGAGCGGTACGGCACGGAGCTCGCCGAGGCGTTGCCCGAGGCCGACGCCGTCCTCGGCTTCGACAGCTACGCCGACATCGCCGAGCGCCTCACGCAGATCGTCAAGGGCGCGCGACCCGCCTCACATCAGCCCACGGATCGTCGTCTCCTCCTGCCGGTGACGCCGATGGCTCGCCGGCAGGCTGTGTCCAGCGTGGCCGTACCGGGGTTCGGCGACAACGGGCTCGTCGGGCCGGCCAGCGGTCCGCGCGTGATGCGCTCGAGGCTGGAGAAGGGCCCTTCCGCGCCGCTCAAGATCGCGTCGGGCTGCGATCGCCGCTGCGCCTTCTGCGCGATCCCGTCGTTCCGCGGCTCGTACGTGTCGCGCGAGGTCGACGACATCGTCACCGAGGCACGCTGGCTCGTCGAGCAGGGCGTCCGCGAAGTGTTCCTCGTGAGCGAGAACACCTCCTCGTACGGCAAGGACCTGGGCGACCCCCGGGCGCTCGAGACGCTGCTCGACACACTCGCGGGCGTAGACGGACTCGACTGGGTACGGCTCAGCTACCTACAGCCGGCGGAGGTGAAGCCCAGCCTGCTCGACGCGATCCTGCGTACGCCCACGGTCGTCGACTACTTCGACATTCCGTTCCAGCACGCGTCAGGCGACGTTCTGCGCCGCATGCGCCGCTTCGGCGACAGCGACGCGTTCCTCGACCTGCTCGGCCGGATCCGCACGGTCTCGCCGAACGCCGGCGTCCGCAGCAACGTCATTGTCGGCTTTCCCGGCGAGACGGACGCCGACTTCGCGGTGCTTCGCGACTTCGTCGCGGCCGCGGATCTCGACGTGCTCGGCGTGTTCTCGTACTCCGACGAGGAAGGCACGGAGGGGGCGACCCTCTCCGACCATGTACCGGACGAGCTGATCGAGGAGCGGCGTGCCGATCTGACCGACCTCGCGCTCGTACTCATGGAGGGCCGGGCCGCCCGGCGCGTGGGCGATCGGGTCGAGGTGCTCATCGAGGGACACGAGGACGGCGCCGCGCGCGGGCGTGCGAGGCATCAGGGGCCAGACGTCGACGGCACGACATCCGTGACCGGTGATCACGGTGTCGGTGACATCGTGCTCGCGACAGTGACAGACTGCGAGGGCATCGACCTCATCGCAGCAGGAGAATCGTGACCGACCATGGCACAGTCCACGCCCCCATACCTGTGGAGGCGCACTGGCTGAACGTGCCGAACGGCCTCACGGCGCTGCGCATGCTCCTCGTACCGGTGTTCGCATGGGTGCTGCTGTCCCACCCGGACAACAACTCCTGGCGGTGGGGCGCCGCGTTGATCTTCGTCTTCGCGAGCATCACCGACATCGCGGACGGCAGGGTGGCGCGCAAGTACAACCTCGTCACGCGCTTCGGGAAGCTCTGGGACCCCATCGCCGACAAGGCGCTGACCGGCATGGCCCTCATCGGGCTGAGCATCATCAACGAGCTGTGGTGGTGGATCACGATCGTCATCCTCGTGCGCGAGTGGGGGATCACGTTGCTGAGGTTCTTGATCCTCAAGTACGGCGTCATGGCCGCGAACCGCGGCGGGAAGCTCAAGACCGTCATCCAGTCGATCGCCATCGTCATGTACCTCCTGCCCCTTCCCACCTGGCTCCACGCCGTGGGCGTCGTCGTGATGTGGGCGGCGCTGATCATGACCGTGCTGACGGGCGTCGACTACCTGTGGGAGGCGTACCGGCTGCGGAAGAAGGCGCTGGCCGGGTGACCGCGGCTGAGGTGATCGCCGGGCTCGCGAGCCGCCACGAAACCGTGGCCACGTGCGAGTCGCTGACCGGCGGCCTCGTCCTCGCCGAGCTGACCACGGTGCCAGGGGCGTCCGCGGTCGTACGGGGCGGGCTGGTCACGTACGCGACGGACCTCAAGACCTCGCTCGCCGGCGTACCGGCCGACCTCATCGCCGAGCACGGCGTCGTCTCGCGGCCCGTAGCGGAGGCGATGGCGGCAGGGGCTCGCCTCGCGTGCGGGGCGACCTGGGGGATCGGGCTCACGGGCGTCGCCGGACCGGATCCCGTGGACGGCCTGTCACCCGGAACGGTGTGCATCGGCATTGCGGGCCCGGACGGTACGGTGAGCGTGCAGGAGCGGTTCGTCGGTGACCGCGGCGCGGTCCGGCGTCAAACGGTGGAGCGGGCGTTCGAGCTTCTGAGCGAGGTCTGGACGCGCTGATCGCTCTCGGCGGAACATCCACCGAGCGGTTGCAGGTGACGGGTAGAGTCTTCCCATGCGCAATGTCCGTGACGCCGCACCCCTGATGCGTGAGGTGCTGGGGGAATCGCTGCGAGAGCAGCGCACCGCGCAGGGTCGTACCCTGCGTGAGGTGTCGCAGGACGCGCGCGTCAGCCTCGGCTACCTCTCGGAGATCGAGCGGGGCCAGAAAGAGGCGTCATCGGAGCTGCTGGCCGCGATCTGCGGTGCGCTCGACCTACCCCTGTCCATCGTGCTGGACGACGTGTCGCAGCGCCTCGCCTCGTACGAGTCGGTGGCCATGCTGCGGGTCGTACCGGTCGCTGCAGCCTGACGTGCGCGAAGCCGAGCTCTGGCGTCGCATGGAGTTTGCCCTGGGAAAGGTCTACTCGCGAGCGTGGGCCGCTCAGGTCGTGCTGTCCGACATCGGCGGGAGGACCGTCGTCGAAGCGCTCGCCGCAGGGGTGGACCGCAAGGAGATCTGGCGGGCAGTGTGGGGCAAGCTGGAGCTCCCGGTCCGCGAGCGTTGAGTCCTCGCGACACGCCGATGTCATATCTTCTGTTCGAACATATGTTCGGTAAGTTGTCCACTGACGGCTCCCGTTGACAGAAGTTCTCCACAGATGTCGGCGGGGCTGACGAAATGTCAGTGGGCCTGCCTACTGTCCAGGTGAGGGCTCGATCGATGAGCCGACAAGACGATGGAAGGACACCCCGATGGCGGTGGCGGACCGCGCTAAGGCGCTTGAAGCAGCACTTGCTCAGATCGAAAAGGCTCACGGCAAGGGTTCGGTGATGCGGCTCGGCGATCGTGTCGGGATACCGATGGACATCATCCCGACGGGATCGATCGCACTCGACATCGCGCTGGGCATCGGCGGGTTGCCCCGCGGCCGGGTCGTCGAGATCTACGGGCCGGAGTCGAGCGGCAAGACGACCGTCGCGCTCCACGCCGTGGCCAACGCCCAGAAGGCCGGGGGCATCTGCGCCTTCATCGACGCCGAGCACGCGCTCGACCCCGACTATGCGAAGAAGCTCGGCGTCGACACCGACGCGCTCCTGGTCAGCCAGCCCGACAACGGCGAGCAGGCGCTCGAGATCGCGGACATGCTGGTTCGCTCTGGCGCTCTGGCGCTCGTCGTCATCGACTCGGTCGCCGCGCTGACGCCCCGCGCCGAGATCGAGGGCGAGATGGGCGACAGCCACGTAGGTCTTCAGGCACGGCTCATGAGCCAGGCACTGCGGAAGATGACCGGCGCGCTCAGCAATGCGAACACGACGGCGATCTTCATCAACCAGCTGCGCGAGAAGATCGGGGTGATGTTCGGGTCGCCGGAGACGACGACCGGTGGGCGCGCGCTGAAGTTCTACTCGTCCATCCGGCTCGACGTGCGCCGCATCGAGACGCTCAAGGACGGCAACGACATGGTGGGCAACCGCACGCGCGTCAAGGTGGCGAAGAACAAGGTCGCCCCGCCGTTCAAGCAGGCGGAGTTCGACATCCTGTACGGGGAGGGCATCTCCCGCGAGGGCAGCCTGATCGACCTGGGCGTCGAGCACGGCATCATCCGCAAGGCCGGCGCCTGGTTCACGTACGAGGCGGACCAGCTCGGCCAGGGCAAGGAGAACGCCCGCACGTTCCTCAAGGCCAACCCGGAGATGGCCGACAAGATCGAGCACCTGATCCTCGCCAAGGTGGGCATCGGTCCCGACGCGGTGAAGAAGGAGCCGGAGGAGCGCATCGATCCCGTCACGGGTGAGGTGGACTTCTGACCGAGTTCGAGCAGCCCTCAGGGCCGTTGGCGCCCGACCCTGAGGCACTGGCAGCGCTGCGTGAGGCATGGAGCCAGGTTCAAGCCATGGCGGCTGAGCCAGCTGTGGCCGAGCCGTCACCTGCAGCGAGCGAGCCGTCACCTGCAGCGAGCGAGCCGTCACCTGCAGCGAGCGAGCCGATGGACTCGGGAGACGATCCGCTGGCGGCGGCACGGGAAATCGCGTTGCGCCGCCTGTCAGTGAGGGCGCGGTCCCGTAAGGAGCTGGCGCAGGACCTCAAGAGCCGGGATGTGCCGCCCGAGGCGGTCGCCGAGGTGCTGGACCGGTTCGCGAAGGTGGGCCTGATCGATGACGCTGCGTTCGCCGAGGAGTGGGTCGAGAGCCGGGGCCGGCGTTCAGGAGCGGCCCGGCTTCGCCAGGAACTGCGCCTCAAGGGGGTCGCGGAGGAACACATCGCGGACGCGATCGGTGCTCGCGATGATGAGGCGGACCTGGCGAACGCGAGGGAGCTCGCGACCCGCAAGGAGGCGTCGATGAAGGGTCTGGACGTGATCGTGAGACAGCGGCGACTTCAGGGCTATCTCGGCCGGCGCGGCTTCTCCAGCGCTGTGATCAGGCGTGTCATCGGTGAGGTGCTGAACGCGCAGGGGGCGGACGACGATGAGTGAGGCGAGTCGGCGCGCGGTGACAAAGCTGCGCTAGGGCCGTGGCGTAAGTTGTTCTCACTCATCAAGAACCGGTGACTGCGCGAGGAGTGATGCATGCCCGACCAGTTCGGTCTCAAAGGGGTGGAGCTCCTCGTCTTTGTGTTGCTGGTCGTCTCCGTGGTGGCTGCTGTGTTCTTCGCCGTGCGCTGGGACCGGCTCGCGCAGAAGTCCAGGGCGCGCCAACTCGCCGAAGACCAAAGCACGACTGCGGCTCAGGAGCTGATGGCTGCCGCCGAGAGGCGGATGTCAGAGCTGGACCGTCGTAACGGCGACGAGCGTGACGACATCCGTGCCGAGCGCGAAGCGGTCATCCGGAGGGAGAACCTGGTCTCCGAGCGGGAGGCTCGCGTGGCCGAGTCGCAAGGCGCGGTGGACGAGCGTGCCGCTCGAGTCGATGCCCTTGAGGCGGACGTACGAGCCCGTGCCGCCGAGCTGGACCACGCTCATGCGGAGGCGATGCGCGAGCTGGAGCGCATCGGCGGCCTGACCCGCGAGAAGGCCCTGGGCGAGGTCATGGAGATCGCCGAGCACGATGCCCGCCTTCGTGCCTCGGCCATCGCCCGCGACATCGAGCAGGAGGCTCGGGCGACAGCCGAGCAGCAGGCGTCGCAGATCGTCGTCACCGCCATGCAGCGGCTTGCGACGGACCAGACCGCCGCCTCTGTGGTGACAGCGGTAGATCTTCCCAGTGAGGACATGAAGGGCCGCATCATTGGCCGAGAAGGCCGCAACATCCGCGCGTTCGAGCAGGTCACCGGCGTCAATGTGCTCATCGACGACACTCCCGGAAGCGTGCTGCTGTCCTCGTTCGACCCTGTACGCCGCGAGACCGCTCGCATCGCGCTCGAAGAGCTCGTCGCCGATGGTCGCATCCATCCGCAGCGGATCGAGGAGGCGTTCGAGCGGAGTCGCGTCGCGGTGGACGAGCGTATCGACGCCGCCGCCCGTGAGGCGCTCGCCAGCGTCGGGATCAGCGACCTGCACCCTGAACTGGTGCCGGTGGTCGGGGCCCTGCGCTACCGCATGTCGAACGGCCAGAACGTTCTCGCGCATCTGGTGGAATGCGGGCACCTGGCAGGTCTCATCGCTGCCGAGCTCGGACTCGACGTGGCCTTCTGCCGACGTGCGGCGTTCCTCCACGATCTGGGCAAGGCAGTGACCCACGAGCACGAGGGGTCGCACGCGCTCGTCGGCGCCGACCTTGCCCGCCGCCACGGCGAACACCCTGACATCGTCCACGCGATCGAGGCGCACCACAACGAGGTCGAGCCCCGTACCGTCGAGGCTGTTCTCGTCCAGGTCGTCGACTCGATCAGCGGCTCGCGACCCGGCGCTCGACGGGAGAGCCTCGAGGCGTACGTGCATCGTCTGGAGCGGCTCGAGAAGATCGCGACTGCGCATGAGGGGGTCGAACGTGCTTTCGCCGTCCAGGCGGGACGCGACGTACGGGTCATGGTCTCGCCGGCGCTTCTCGACGATGCGCAGGCGGCCGCGCTCGCCCGTCAGATCGCGAAGGAGATCTCCGAGGAGCTGACGTTCCCCGGACAGATCCGCGTGACGGTCGTCCGCGAGAGCCGAGCGACCGAGATCGCCTCCTGAGGGTGTTCCAGGCCTTGTCGCGTACAGTAGGCGGGCCATGATCGAGTCGCTCACGCCCCGTACGTACCGCGTCATCACGTACGGCTGCCAGATGAACGTCCACGACTCCGAGCGCATCTCGGGACTGCTGGAGGACGCCGGGTACGTCGCGTCGCCGGGCGACGAGGCGGACGTCGTCGTCTTCAACACGTGCGCCGTCAGGGAGAACGCCGACAACCGCCTGTACGGCAACCTCGGCCACCTGGCACCGGCCAAGGCCGCCCGTCCTGGCATGCAGATCGCCGTCGGGGGATGCATGGCCCAGAAGGATCGTGACGTCATCGTCGCTCGGGCGCCGTGGGTCGACGTCGTCTTCGGCACGCACAACGTGGGCGCGCTTCCCGTTCTGCTGGAACGCGCCCGGATCGAACAGGCCGCGCAGGTCGAGATCCTCGAGACGCTCGACCGCTTCCCGTCGACCCTGCCGTCCCGCCGCGAGAGCCCGTACGCGGGGTGGGTGGCCATCAGCGTCGGCTGCAGCAACACGTGCACGTTCTGCATCGTCCCCAGCCTGCGGGGCAAGCAGACGGACCGCCGACCAGGCGACATCCTCGCCGAGGTGCAGCAGCTCGTCGCCGACGGTGTGCAGGAGATCACGCTGCTGGGCCAGAACGTCAACGCGTACGGCCTCGACATGGGCGATCGCGACGCGTTCGCGTCACTGCTCCGAGCGTGCGGGGACGTCGACGGCCTCCGGCGCGTCCGCTTCACGAGCCCGCACCCCAAGGACTTCACGGACTCGGTGATCGATGCGATGGCGGCCACGCCGAACGTCATGCCGAGCCTCCACATGCCGCTCCAGTCCGGTTCGGACGACGTGCTGCGGCGGATGCGCCGCTCGTACAGGTCGGAGCGCTACCTCTCCATCCTCGACCGCGTCCGGCAGTCCATGCCGCACGCGGCCATCACGACCGACATCATCGTCGGCTTCCCGGGTGAGACGGACAAGGACTTCGACGACACCCTCGACGTGGTGCGTCAGGCGCGGTACGCCGCGGCGTTCACGTTCCAGTACTCGATCCGGCCCGGCACCCCCGCCGCCACGATGCCCGACCAGGTGCCGCAGCGCGTCGTGACGGAGCGGTACGACAGGTTGGTCGAGCTGGTCGGCGAGATCGCGCTCGAGGAGAACCGCGCGCTCGTCGGGACCGAGGTCGAGGTGATGTTCGCCGACGGAGAGGGACGCAAGGATGCGGCCACGCGGCGGTTGTCCGGACGCGCACGGGACAACCGGCTCGTCCACGTCGCGGTCAGCGGCGAGGAGGTGCCGAGGCCCGGAGACATCGCTCGCGCCACGATCACGTACGCCGCTCCGCACCATCTCGTGGCGGATGCCGGCGTGCACGGTCTCGTGCGCACACGCGGCGGCGACGCCTGGCGCGCGCGGCAGGAGGGCGGGCCGCGGGGCATTGCTCTCGGAATGCCGTCGCTTCGCGCGTAGCGGTCGGCGCAGAGCTCTGAACAACCCACCGGGCCCGTACATCCGCCAAGGATGTACGGGCCCGGTTTCGGGCTTGTTCGCCGCTGTCTAGGCCTCGGAAGTGGCGTTGGAGTTGTCGACCCGGGACTTCAGGAAGTCCTGGGCCTGGTCCACCTGGCCGGCGTACTGACCACCGGTCTTGTCGTCGACCAGGTCACCCAGCTTGTCGATGCCGTCCTTGACCTGGTCCTCGTGCCCTCCAACAGCGGCGCTGAGATTATCCATCAAGCCCATGTTTTTAGACACCTCCTTTCGCCGTACCTCCGCGACGGGGGGCGCTTCCAACACCCTGGTCCGTGCGGGACGTCTCTGAGACGTCAACGCGGATATTGTTACCGCCCAAGGCCCACATCGCCAAGAGGTTATGCGGGCGCGGCACCTGTGAGTCCGATGTGAGTTCTGCGGTGACAGACTTGGCAGGTGCCTGCGCCGATCCTTGCCCTCCTGGGTCCCACGGCCAGCGGCAAGTCCACGCTGGCGGTACGGCTCGCGGTGCACCTGGGCGATCAGGGCACGCCCGCTGAGATCGTCAACGCCGACTCCATGCTCGTCTATCGCGGCATGGACATCGGTACGGCGAAGCCCACTCTCGCGGAGCGATGCGGTATCCCGCACCATCTCATAGACATCCTCGACATCCACGAGACGGCGACCGTCGCGGACTTCCAGCGGCTCGCGCGCGACGCCATCGCGTCCTGCCGGGAGCGCGGGGTCGTACCGATCCTCGTAGGTGGATCCGCGCTGTACCTGCGAGCGATCCTCGACGAGTTCGCCTTCCCCGGCACAGATCCGGCGGTACGGGCCGCGCTCGAGGCCGAACTCGTACAGCTCGGGCCCCTCGCGATGTACGAGCGGTTGTCGCGCCTGGCGCCGGAGGCGGCTGTCGAGATGCAGCCGATGAACGGCCGTCGGGTCGTGCGCGCGCTCGAGGTCGTGGCGCTGACCGGCTCGTACAAGGCGACGCTTCCCGAGCACCGGTACGCACTGCCCGGCGTCGCAGCGATCGGTCTGGAGATCGACCGGGCCGTCATGGACGCCCGCATCGACGCCCGTGTGGACGACATGTGGGCGAAGGGCCTGGTCGCGGAGGTGGCCGCGCTCGCGGAGCAGGGGCTGAGGGACGGGGTCACGGCATCGAGGGCGCTCGGCTACCGGCAGGTGCTCGCCTACCTGGACGGGCTCTGCACGCAGGAGCAGGCACGTGCCGACACATCGGCCGGCACACGTCGCTTTGCACGCCGGCAGCTCGGCTGGTGGCGCCGCGATCCGCGGATCGGTTGGGTCGACGCGCTGGACCTGCCGACGCCGGCAGAGCTAATCGCCGAGATCGACGCTCGGTGGTGATCTACGGTGGACCTGTGAGCACGAAGACCTGGTCGTTCGCCAAGGGGCATGGCACCCGCAACGACTTCGTCATCCTGCCCGACCTGGACGGCGTTCTCGACCTGACACCGGCAACGGTCGCGTACCTCTGCGATCGCCGCTCGGGCATCGGTGCCGACGGCGTCCTTCGCGTGGTGAGGGCCAGCGCCGTCCCGGAGACCGGGTTCGATCCCGACCTGTGGTTCATGGACTACCGCAACGCGGACGGGTCGATCGCGGAGATGTGCGGCAACGGGCTGCGCGTGTTCGCCCGGTACCTCGCCGAGGAGGGGTTGACCACCGACTCCGAGATCACGATCGCGACCCGCGCCGGGCTCCGGTGGGCCCGTCTTTGCGACGACGGCCGCGTCACGGTGGGCATGGGTCGTGTGACGACCGGAGCCACGACCGAGGGACGCCTCGGGTCGAGGATGTACGAGGGCGTCGCCGTGGATGTCGGGAACCCGCACCTGGTCACGTGCGTCGCGACGGCCGAGGACGTGAACGAGGTCGAGCTGCGCGATCCGTTCGTCGCGGATCCGGCCGTCTTCCCGCACGGTGTGAACTTCGAGGTCGTCCACGTGGTGGGGGATAAGCACGCGGTGATGCGCGTGCTGGAGCGCGGGGTCGGCGAGACCGAGTCCTGCGGCACCGGTGCAGTCGCCGTCGCTCGTGTGGTCAACGGCGAGGGTCCCGGCACTGTCCGGGTAGACCTGCCGGGCGGCAGCGTCGACGTGACGTTCGCCGCGGACGGCACCGCCACCCTCACGGGACCCGCTGTGATCCTCGCGCGGGGCGAGGTCCTCGTGCCCGCGGGGCTCGGCTGAGGGTTATCGGCTGGTCCGGATTGGACTCGGGTGAGAGGCTGGTCCTCGATGACTGTTCACTCCCATGACGAGACCGACCCGCGCCTGCCCGATCCGGAGGCGTACGACGGCGACCAGACCGACCTCGCCGCGCGGCTCTCACTGCGGCGGGTCGACGGGCTGCGCACAGAGCTGGCCGACGTCACCGAGGTCGAGTACCGCCAGCTCCGGCTGGAGCGCGTCGTGCTCGTCGGCGTGTGGACGACCGGCAGCGAGGAGGACGCGGTCAACTCGGTGAGCGAGCTGCGACTGCTCGCCGAGACCGCGGGCTCCGACGTGCTCGAGGCGCTGTTCCAGCGGCGTGAGAGGCCCGACCCGGCGACGTACATCGGACGCGGCAAGGTCGACGAGGTGCGCGCGATGGTCATTGCGACCGGAGCCGACACGGTGATCTGCGACGGCGAGCTGAGCCCCGCGCAGCTGCGCAACCTCGAGGACCGCATCAAGGTCAAGGTCGTCGACCGTACGGCGCTGATCCTCGACATCTTCGCCTCGCACGCCAAGAGCGCCGAAGGCAAGGCCCAGGTCGAGCTGGCCCAGTTGCAGTACCTGCGCCAGCGCCTGCGCGGCTGGGGCGGCAACCTCTCCCGCCAGACGGGCGGCCGCGCGGCCGGCGGTGTCGGCATCGGCGGCCGTGGTCCCGGCGAGACGAAGATCGAGACCGACCGGCGCCGGATCCGTACGCGCATCTCCCATCTGCGGCAACAGCTCCGCGACCTCGACGGCACCCGACAGGTCAAGCGGCAGGAGCGGCGGCGTCACCAGGTGCCGAGCGTCGCGATCGTCGGCTACACGAACGCCGGGAAGTCGTCCATGCTCAACCGCCTCACGGGCGCCGGCGTGCTCGTCGAGGACGCCCTCTTCGCCACCCTCGACCCGACGACGCGGCGCTCGGAGACGGCTGACGGCCGCACGTACACGCTGACGGACACTGTCGGGTTCGTACGGCACCTGCCGCACGATCTCGTCGAGGCGTTCCGCTCGACGCTCGAGGAGTCGGTCGAGGCCGACCTCCTGCTGCACGTCGTGGACGGCTC
>Ga0182021_10000508_pt1 | contig 41686 bp, 39 predicted proteins | sample 612E3MmetaG_FD_120493 | JGI IMG/M metagenome (GOLD analysis project Ga0182021, IMG submission 120493) | Permafrost microbial communities from Stordalen Mire, Sweden - 612E3M metaG (Illumina Assembly) | ecosystem: Environmental > Terrestrial > Soil > Wetlands > Permafrost | place: Sweden... | reverse complement strand
GCGCCCCAGAGTCTGTTTCCCTCGACCTTAGGTTCGTAGGGGTTCCACTCCCAGGAAGCTGTGATGGGGTCGATATCGAGGTGACCGTTGAACATCATGCTCTTGCCGTCGCCATCCCCCTTGAGGCGGGCGACTACCTGGTTCCTCCCCGGCTCAACCTCCTGCAGGGTGACCTCGTCGAAGCCGTTGTCCTCGAACCAGTCCTTGGCGAACTTTACGGCGGGGCCCTCCTGCCGCGTAAGGCTCGGCTGCTGGATCAGGTCACAGCCGAGCTCCACTATCTCCTCCTTCTTCAGGTAGTCAAGCACGTTCAATTGTATCGGTCTAAGGGGCACCCTTCCACGCATTTAGGCTTTAAGAAAAGGCTGGGCGAGAAACTGGTTAAAACTAGGTCTAAATTACAGATGAGAAGTATTTACTGGTTTTTCACCAATGTCTTTAGAAAATCTCAATAGATAACCATCAGGATCTTGTACGAGGACTTGTCGACATCCACGGAGAACATTACCAACCTTATACCAACTATCTTGAATAGCTCTTCTCAATGGATAATTTCTGCCCTTCAATGAGTTATTTATTTGTTGAATATTGTTAGTATCAATTTGAAAACTGATGCCTCGACCAAAGGGGTATTCAAAATCTCCTGTGATAAACGCTTTATCCTCGTTGGGGTCGATTTCCTGAATCATAATGTGACTGCCTTGATATGATAACAAGGCAAACGAGGGGTTTTCTTTTCTATATTCGATGGTGAAGCCCAGAATATTGTGGGAAAAATCTATGCTTTTTTCGAAGTCGGTAATATATAATTCGGGTTTCAAATGATTTGATTTCATATCAAGAGTATTTTATGTGTTGACTAGATATCTTTTCCCCGTAAATCGTGAATATCTAGAAAATGGTTTATTCTAGGTAGTTGAGGCGCCTTTCGACGTCTCTACCGCGTGTGCTTATATTGAACCGTATGCCCTGGAGAACAGGTCTTTCGGGTTATAATCTGACCTGAACTTGAGCTTGTCTGTTATCGTTGTGATCTCTGTGTGGTAGTAGCTCTGGCCACCCTCGTCGTCGATGTCGGCGCTGAACTTCATCCCTCGTATGGATGAGTTATCGATCGCCCAATTGCCCTGGATCTCTGCGAGTATCTGGTCGGGTGTCATCTCTGTGTAGGCGTCGGTGTACATGTTGAATCCCTGCATTTGTGCCTTCCACTTGCCGAAGAAGCCCTTGCCCTCGGCTTCCGCTTTGTCGCGTCTCCGCTTGATCGCCTCCTGCATGATCTCGTTCGTGAGTTTGGCGAAGATGCTCCGCCTATCGGTTACGATCAGGTTGTATATGTCTATTCTCCCGAGTGACTTCGTGATACCGAGGTTTGGTATGATGACTCTAATAGGTTCCTGCGGCATCGGCAGGTATACTGGCTGGGGAGCGGTTGGTGGTATCTGCGCATACGTTGGTGGTGTACTAGTCGCTGGGGGCGGGATATATTGCTGGGCTTGCGGGGCCTGTACAGGCTGGGGTGCCACCCCCTGCCTCGAGGCCACGGGTTCAAGAGGGTTTCCGCAGCTTGGGCAGAACTTGTGCTGCTCCTTCACAGGAGTACCGCAGAACGGACAAAATGGCATGAATTCAAATCTCTGCCAGGTGTATAATAAGTTACTTTTCGACCGAGGCTAAAGAATAGGCGCTCAGGCTATAAGACAAAGATACGTTATCTGAATTGTGAGCGCAAACGCCGATGTCTCCGCCGTTCTCTACGAGATAGGGGAAATACTCACCATCAAGGACGACCGGTTTAGAAGCCGGGCCTACCTACTTGCCGCGCAGAGGATAACGAGCCTCACGGAGGACATTCGCAAGGTGAAGGAGCGTGGGGAACTCGATAAGATACCTGGCGTGGGAAAGAGCATAGCTGCTACAATTACTGAGATACTCGACACCGGGGAATCGAAGATACTCGAAGAGCTACGAGAATCCCTCCCACCGGGTGTCAGGCAGCTCATGGAGCTCGAAGGTATAGGACCGAAGAACGCGATGCGGCTCGTCGAGGAGCTCAAAATTGGTTCTATCAATGACCTCGAGAAGGCAGCGAGGGAGGGGAGGCTGCGGGAACTCAAGGGCTTCGGCGAGAAGAAGGAGCAGAACATTCTACAGAGCATTGGGGACTACCGGAATAAGGAGACACGGTTCCTCCTAGGAGCAGTGCTACCTGTAGTCGACGACATGCTTGCTTGGATGAAGGAGTCTCCGGCGGTCCTCAAGGCAGAGGTTGCAGGTTCATACCGCAGGAAGAAGGAGACCATCGGCGACCTTGACCTACTGGTCGCCTCGAGCGACCCCGACGCAGCCTCACAACGCTTCATCGAGATGCCGCCCGTTGACCGCGTCGTGAGCCATGGTGCGACGAAGAGCACCGTCTTTTTGAAGGGGCATATGCAAGTCGACTGCCGAGTCGTTCCACCAGAGGCTTATGGCGCAGCCCTCCAGTACTTCACGGGCTCGAAGGACCACAACGTCAAACTGCGGACCATAGGCGTCAAGCTGGGCTACAAGCTCAACGAGTACGGCCTATTCAAGAGGGAGGGGGACGTCCTCGTCGCCTCCGAGACCCAGCGGGAGATATACTCGAAACTGGGGATGAGCTGGATACCCCCAGAGATGCGGGAAAACCGGGGGGAGATTGAAGCGGCGATGGAGCACAAGCTACCGACGCTCGTCGAGCTGGGCCAGGTGAAGGGAGACCTCCACTGCCACAGTAACTGGAGCGAAGGTTCTATGACCCTCAGAGAGGTCGCCGAGAAGGCACTTGGCCTAGGCCTCGAATACGTCGCAATAACTGACCACTCGAAGAGTTTAGGTATAGCGCATGGCTTAGACGAAAAGCGCCTAAGCGAACAGGTGAAGGAAATAGAGGCGGTCAACAGGGAGGTCAAGGGCGTCACCCTTCTCAAGGGGATTGAGTGCGACATCAAGGCAGACGGTTCCATGGACCTCCCGGATTCGAGCCTCAGCGGCCTCGACTTCGTCGTCGCGAGCATACACAGTGGCTTCAAGAACGACGAGGAGACGATGACGAACCGTATGATAGCCGCCATGCACAACGATTACGTCTCCACTATCGGTCACCCTACCGGGCGTATCATACAGAAGCGGAAACCCTACTCCATCAACCTAGATAGTGTCCTAGAAGAGGCGGCGAAGCAGCGCGTCTCGATGGAGATCAACGCATATCCCGAGAGGCTCGACCTCGATGATGTATCGAGCAGGAAGGCTATGGAGGCGGGCGTCACGGTGACCATCGGGACGGACGCCCACGCCCTCAACCAGATGGAGTTCCTCCCCCTAGGAGTCTCGGTGGCGAGGCGCGCATGGCTCACCGCCAAAGACGTGGTGAATACGCATTCGGCTAAGGAGCTACTCAAGCTCCGCCGGGGATGATCCTATCCAATAGCCTGAAAAGCCAATCTCTGCTAGGCGGCCACGTCAAGGCGATGGAGAATACGATGCTCACCACCACCATTCCTACGCTTGCGATCGTGCTGCCTACAGCGCCAATTAGGAGGCTGAATATCCTCCTCCCACCCAAGCCCCCAACACGTAGAGTGCTGACTTGCCCACTACCTCGACCATGAGTAGTTTCTGAAGGGGTAGCCTCCTCGTCCCCGCGAGCATCACGACCGGGAGATCGGGAAGCGGTGTCATCGCAACTACGAGCACAGCCCAGAGGCCGTACTTCTTTAGCCACTTACCGACAAGGTCCTCCGCCTTGCCACCCTGCTTTTCGACCGTCTCCGCGACGCCCAGACCAAGGAGATAGGGTACGATGTCACCAATCGCCCCCCCGACGCCGGCGGCCAAACCCAATAGGATCGGGCTATAGAACGGGGTCAGGGCGAGGAAGAGTGGGATGAATATGTCCCTCGCGACCATGGTTGAGTGACTGAGGAGGGTGACTACGAAGATACCCTCGAGCCCCATAGCCTCGACCCGCGATGTGTCGGTGAAGAAGAGAAGAAGGAGGTACCCCGATACGAGGGCAGTAATCGAGACGCCTGTAATAGTCAGAATCGCTCTACGTTCCATCAGCTACCAACCCGCCCAAGTACAGCTGTGGCAACTGCGAAGAAAATGATGACCACCAGGAATGCCATTAACATGAACTTTGCCTACCTTGGAAGCCTGTTCCTGGCAACAACCACAACGACGGCTGTCAGGATTAAAGCGATAATGTAGGGGTGGCGTCAGCCATTAAGGAAAGCCTACGAGGCGAGGGGAAAAGGGTTTGGCTACAGAGGTTTGGCGAGGAACTCGTGCAGCTTCAGGTCCCTGATCCTGTTCGAGGCCGCTGGGGTGACGACTAGTGCCGTGTCGGCGCCTGCGTGGCTTCCAGCTACGGCGACTACGGGCTTGTCTATGCCCACGGCGTCGCAGTCCGCGGCCATCATCGCGATCTCCGCGCATACCTTCGTTCCTTGGCTGAAGAGGCGAAGGGTGTTGGCGACGACCACGTTGATGGGTGGAACGATGAATGGGAGGCCAGCCTCCAGTGGCTGCTCCTTCTCGGGCCTCTGGCGCCCAACGCCTACTTCGACGCCTCCCGTGAGGACGTCGGTGCAGGTGACTATCTTACCAGACTTCTCCAGCTTCTCCCTAACCTCAGCGGGCATCATCTGCTTTCCTCTCGACGGGTAGCCCGTCTGGTGCCTGATGAAGATGAGCTTGATGCCGCTCCCCTTGAAGACCTCGACGGCCTGAAGCCCGGTCTCGCCGGTCGACGTGGAGATGAGGACTGTGTCTATCTTTCTCTCCTTCGCTCCCTCTAATGCGATCCTGAGGGTGTCTACTGTGTGCTCCTCGCCGCCCTTCTCGAATATGATCGTGGTTCTTCTAGTGCTCATATTGGATCACAGAATCTCGGTTGAAGGATTGGCGACTGGTGTTATAAATGATTAGAGGTGCTTCTCGCGGCGCCCTATGACTGGGATGAGCTCCCCGCAGCGCCTGCAGTGATTGGAGTCGTCGAGGCGCCAGTCTATTATCTCGTATCCGACGCGTGCGATGACAGACTCACCACACTTGGGACAGATGGTGTCCTCGTAACCCTCGCCCGGGACGTTTCCGACGTAGACGTAGTGGACCCCCTCTGCTTTTGCGATCTCCCTCGCGCGGAGGAGCGTCTCGACAGGCGTCGGCGGCAAGTCGCTAAACTTGTACTGGGGGTAAAACCTGCTCAGGTGGAGTGGCACGTCAGGTCCCATTTTGTCGACGAGGTACTTAGCCATCCTCCTCGCCTCGTCCTCCCCATCGTTTGTCTCGGGGATGATGAGGAAGGTTATCTCGACGTGTACGCCCTTACTGTGCATCTCGACGGTGGCATCGAGGACGCTCTGTAGGTCCGCCGCGCAGTGCTTCTGATAGAACTCCTCAGTAAATCCCTTCCAGTCCACGTTCGCCGCATCTATGACATCGACTACCCTGCCAAGCGCCTCAAGGCTTACGTAGCCGTTCGTGACGAGTACGTTCTTCACCCCCTCCTTCCTCGCGAGCCTTGCCACATCCTCGACGTAGTCGAGGTTGATGAGAGGCTCATTGTAGGTGTAACTGATGCTCGTACATTCCTGGCGGTGGGCCATGTCGACGACGTAGTCAGGCGAGACCTTCTTGAAACCCCCCCCGGGTTTAGCGGTTGAGAGGTGCCAATTCTGGCACCACGGGCAAGTGAAGCTGCAGCCAACGCTGCTTATGCTGAGGCTTAGGCTTCCTGGGTAGAAGTGAACGAGTGGCTTCTTCTCGATTGGGTCAATTGCTATGGCACTGAGGAGGCCGTATGTTAGATTGATTATCTTCCCGCCCTGGTTCTCCTTCGTGCCACAGAAGCCTCGCTGGCCAGGCTTGAGGTTGCACATCCTGGGGCAGATAATGCAGCGGGCAGTTTCATTGTCTAAATTAACCTGGTAGCGGGTCTCCATGGTGGTGATTCGGGAAGGGGCAAGTTTAACGCTTATCCCATTATTTCGAGTCACCTGAGAAGTGGATACGGAAGGATCTAAAAGTGCTTCTTAACCTCTTCTTCGTTGAGCTTCCTGAAGCTCTTCTCCTCGACGGTGATTACTGCGGCGTTGATGTTCTCGGGCTTAAGGTCGTTGGAGTAGGCTGCTTTGAGGGCTTCTATTGCGAGTGTTGTAGCTTCGTCGAGGGAGATGTCGTTCTTGTACTTCTTCTCTAGTAGCTCGCGTGCCTTCTCGCTGTTCATACCAAGGGCGGTTGCTTTGTATCCGCGATAGCTGCCGCTGGGGTCGGTTGTGAGGAGGCGTGGGCCGGTGGCGTCGACGCCTGCGACTATCATGCTGACTCCGAAGGGGCGTACACCCGCGTTTTGGGTGTACTGTTGGAGTATCTCACCTATGCTTGCGACGAGGCTCTCGATCCCGATGGGCTCATCGTATGTCATTCTGTTGCCCTGGCAGGCGTAGCGTGCCTCACGTACCAATACCCTCGCGTCGGGGCTGTTGCCGGCGATGACGGCTGCGACGTGTGTGTCGAACTCGAAGAGCTTCTTGCTGAATCGCCTGTCCTCTAGGCTGCTCTGGAGGGTCTCGACGGCGGCGAGTACCACGCCTTCCTTTGTGAGGACGCCTGAGACGGGTGCGCCGCGTTTGACGAGCTCAAGGGCGTACTCTACCTGGTAAATGCGTCCCTCTGGGGAGAAGATGGTGATTGCCTCGTCGTACTCTCTTCCTCGTGACATCTTTGCTGCCCCTTGTCTGCTATTCGTTTGAGTGGGGGGTATTTAAACTTCTCACGCCGATGCCAGATGAGGGTTAGAATTCTAGAAGTAAAAAGAGGGTGATTCGCACTCAACTTTTCACAAGTTCCTTGAGTTCCTTTGGGGTGAGTCTAAAGGTGGTCCAACCGTCCATCGACTTAGCACCGAGGGAGTAGTAGAACTTGCGTGACGGCTCGTTCCAGTCGAGGACCGTCCACTCCATCCGTCCACATCCCTTGTCTAGTGCAATCTTTGCGAGCCTTCTGAGAAGTGCGGAGCCTATCCCGTTGCCACGGAGCTCCTCAGGGACGAAAAGGTCCTCAAGCCAGAGTGTGGGCTTCCCCGTCCATGTGCTGAAGGTAAAGTAGTAGAGTGCGAGGCCGACGTGTATGGGACCCTCCTTATCTTTATTCTCGGCAAGGAGCACTCTAAAGATGGAATCCTTCCCCCAACCCCATTTCTGATAATCTTTTGGGGTGGCGACGAAGCTGTCGGGGGCTCTCTCATAGACTGCGAGCCTCTGTGCAAGGTCCATGATGATGGTGATGTCAGCCTCGATGGCATCCCGTATCTCGAAGTCGATCTTCTTCATGGGGAGGATCGAGGCATTAAGTGATAAGAGTGTTTCTAGATGAGGCTCTGGAGCTGCCGGAGGAGGCCCTGGTTCACCATGTACCTGTAGGTGCCCCTTTTGAACTTGTTATCGGAGAAGATGCCCTCTATCCTACGTCCCCATTTCCCGAAGAAGCTCCGGTAGCAGTTGAAGAGCTCCTCCTGCACCTCCTTCGTGTTTAGGGTCTCCGTGGGCATGACGGCTTGTATCATGTCGTAGTGGGACCAGTTCCTGTCTATTATCCAGCCGTTTGCCTCGGCCTCGGTGTATAAACCGGTGCCTGGGAAAGGTGTTAGTATCATGAAGATTGCTATCCCCTGGTTAATGGCATCTGCGTACCTGCGCAACCCCTCAATGGAGGCATGTGTGTCCTTCCTGCTCCCAATGATCATGGTAGCCTGGGCGAAGATGTCGTTCGCCTCCAGCACACGTATGGCTTCACCTGCCTGCCCGGGCTCGATCCCCTTCTTATAGGCGGTAAGGGTCTCCGCGTCACCACTCTCAACACCTAGGAGCACCCACTCATTCCCCGACTTCCTCAACGACGGTATATATTCCCTGTTCTTCACGATGTCGTCCACCCGCGCCTGCACGAACCAGAGAGCTGAGTCTCCCAGCCTCCTACTGTTCATCTCTTCGAGGAACTCCCTCGACCGGGCGTTGAAGGTGAAGTTGTCGTCTGTGAGCCAGAGGAACTCGGCCAAGAACTCGTCCCTGCAGTATTCTATCTCGTCAGCTATCCTCTTCCCAGACTTGGTGCGCCACCTGTTCCCCCAGAAGGAGCACTGGCTGCAGAAGGTGCAGTTATGGTCGCAGCCCCTGCTCCCCTCTATTATCATGTAGCGTTTCCCCCACGCCATCATCTTGAAGTGGTAGGCGTCGAGGTTCTTCTCCACAAAGCGATACCCGGGTATGGGTAGGTCGTTGAGGTTCTCGATGAGGGGCCTCGGCGGGTTTGAGACTATCTCCTCTCCGTTGCGAAAGGTGAGCCCCTTTAAATTGGCGAAGCTCCGATGTGCTTCAACTGCCTCCATGAACTCTCGGAGAGTCTCCTCCCCTTCCCCCCTGACTATGGCGTCGATGATAGGGTACTCCCTCAAGCTGGGTTCTGCGAGGGCTGTGAAATGTTGCCCACCAGTGACGGTGACGACGCCGGGGATCGCCTTCTTCGCTACCTCGAGGGCCCTCACGACGGTGTAGGTGTTGCATGTGGCGAGGCTACTGACCGCCACGACGTCGGGTTTAAGGTTGGCGATCCTCTTCTCGAGCCCGCCCCAGTCCAGCTTCTCGGCCTGGCAGTCGACGACGTCTATCTCGTACTCCGGGTGTTTCGACTCGAGGTAGGCGGCGAGCTGTATGCACGCCGTCGGCGGCGGGAGATACTCGCCCATGACGAACCAGTAATCCTTCGGGGGTTCGACGAAGAGGACTCTCAACCCAGGCACTCTCGGTGGTCGAGTAATTGCTTGACGCGTATTTATCGGCTACCCGTCTTAGGAGTGTCGGTAAGGTTTAACCAATGCAGTGGTGCTCCTAGCTCATTGCAGTCAACCTAGAAGCCTGATCGATGTGGGATACGCGATTGAGACCATTAACCTCGTGAAGAGGTACCCGACGAGTTCACGTCTAGCAACGGCGGGGATGCCACGCGGGCCAGCAGCACGAGGTAACGTTGGGGGGTTCGGAGCTATCATCGACGCTGTCAAGGGCTCAAGGGGTCCCTTCATCGAGGCGCTCAAGGGGATAAACCTCAGGATCAATGAGGGTGAGATATTCGGCATACTCGGTCCAAACGGAGCCGGGAAGACGACCCTCATCAAGATACTCTGCACACTCGTCCTCTACGACGAGGGGGAAGTCTACGTTAACGGCCACGACCCCCGGAAGGAGGTCGGTGAGGTCCTCAAGAACCTGCAGGCAGTGCTCCCTGAGAGCAGGGGCTTCAACTGGCGTCTCACAGGGAAGCAGAACCTGGAGTTCTACGCCCTCCTCTACGGCCTCAGCGATGCCGACGCGAGGGAGAGGGTCGACTACCTCCTCGACTTCACGGGACTCACGGCGAGGGCGGACGATGGGATACAGCGCTACTCCACGGGGATGCAGCGGAGGCTCCTGCTCTGCAGGGCTCTACTCCGGGACACGCCGATAATTGTCTTCGACGAGCCAACATCCGGCCTCGACCCCGCCTCCGCAGGAGAGTTCAGGAAGATGATAATCGACAGGCTCGCCAAGGACGAGGGGAAGACTGTGCTCCTGAGCACCCACAACCTCCAGGAGGCTCAGGAGCTCTGCGACAGGATCGCTATCATGGAGCGGGGCAAGGTCATAGCCTTGGACACCCCCGACAACGTCAGGCACCTCGTCATCGAGGACAGGATGCTCAAGGTGGCCGTTTCTGGGGCCGTCGCAGGCTCTCAAGAAAGGCTGATCAAAGACCTTGAATCGATCAAAGGTATATGCGGCATCTCAACCGAGATCGGCACCACGGGGAACCTCCAGTCACTCTCGATGAGGGTCGAGAAGGAGCTAGACCTCGCCTTTGTGCTGAGGCTCCTCAGCGGGAGCGGTCTAGTGATCAGGTCGGTGAACACCGAGGAGCCAACGCTGGAAGATGCCTTCAACCTGATTACTGGGCGCGATGAGCGTAGGGGCCCGAGGCGCATGGCAGGAGGCTTCTGATTGGAGATACCGATCGCCCTTAAGCAGATAATCGCCTTCACGAAGAGGGACTTCTTCAGCTGGGCCACGTATCGCACAGCCGCGGTTACGCAGGTCCTTGGCATATTCATCGCCGTCTTCGCCTGGGGCGTCGGCGCTGCCTATGTCCAGAGGCCGGTCCAGGAGATGTATGGCAGCGATTACCTCAGCTTCCTACTCGTCGGCGTCGCCGTCAGCAACCTGATTCTCCCCCTAATGCAGGGGATACAGAACCAGCTGAACCCCTGGACCCTTGAGACGATTCTGATGACCGGTGTCAGCACCACAATCTTTGTCCTCGGAAACATAATGTGGACCTATATCTTCTCGATAATCAGCTTCATACCCTACCTGATCATAGGGATCTCGTTCTTCCACGCCTCGATAAACGCGAACTTTTTCGCGGTCTTGCTCGCCTTCATCATCTCCGCGGCTATAATGATGGGCCTCGCAATGATCTCTACTGGGCTCAGGATTCTGACGAAGTCGATGGATCCAATCACGTGGGCTCTAAACGTGATGCAGAGCCTCTTCTCGGGTGTCGCCTTCCCGGTCATCTATCTCGACACAATCCTCTTCCCCGGAGCTTCGACGATATCATGGTTCATACCCCAGACATGGGTTTACCACCTCTGGCGGGTGGCAATGCTGACAAACCCCTCGTTGACCGACCCAGTTATCCTCGTCGAGTTCCTCAAAGGGGCGCTCTTCGCGGTCGTGATACTCCCCCTCGGGTACAAAGTATTCTGGTGGGGGGTCAACCGCTCGAAGCGCGAGGGAACCTTGGGCTGGTATTAGACTAGGCGAGTTCCCCGCGGGCGACCATCGCTACCTTACCACCGACCCTCACGTCGATTCCGCCCTTTACCTCTTCGGCCCTGAGGTAGAGTATGCTGGGGCGACCTATCTCCGCGCCCTGCTCGACGCGTATGTCGATCTTCGGCTTCCCAAAGTAGCGGTGCTTGACTAGGTACCCTGCTAGGCACCCGTTTGCGCTCCCTGTCGCAGGGTCCTCCGTCCAGTCCGTGACCATCCGAGCCTTTAGGTGGTTTTCCTTCGCCTCAGGCTCCGCGCAGAACAGGAGAGGCCACTTTGCCTTCTTGTCTGTGGAGTATGCCTTGAAACTCTCCACGTCTAGCTTTATCCTCTTCAGAGCCTCCCGCGTCTTCAGCGGGATCATGTAGAACCAGACGCCGGTGGAGACCTCTTGTATTGGGAAGCGGGTGTCGATGTCACTAGGGCTCAAGTGGAACATGGGAGCTATCTCCTCCGCTTTATGGAAGGCCCCGAACTCGGGGTTGAGCTGCTTCATCCAGAGGAGTGGCTGCCCGTCCGCGGCCTTCTGGAACGTGACGGGTATCATCCCCGCCTTCATGTCGATGGTGAGATCGGGGACCTCCTTCTTGAGGAGCTCCTTCGCCGCCACGTAGGCGGTTCCCAGCGTCGGGTGGCCTGCGAAAGGCAGCTCTCCAACGGGCGTGAAGATGCGAACCTTGAAGACCCTCTTACCAAGGTCCGAGCCGGTGATGAAGGTGGTCTCGCTGAAGTTCATCTCCTTGGCGAACCTCTGCATCTGCTCCGAGGGCCAGCCCTCTTTGTCGACGACTACGGCGAGCTGGTTCCCTTCCAGTTTAGCCTCCGCGAACACGTCCACTAGGAATAATGGGTTACCCAATTCGATCAAGGTAGACGGGGTTTCTGGTTATTTGAGCTTGGTGAAGGGCTACTTGATCAGGGTGTGGTAGTCCCAGTTCTTCTGGGCTATTGGCTTAGCCTTCTCTAGGTCTAGCACGCGCAGATGCAGGTTTCATCTCTCACAATCGAGTTCAACCTTACTTCTAATGAGGTAGCTGTTCCTACGCATCTAATTCGTGAACTCCTCCTCCTGATTGCGCGCGCGCCTGAAGGATTATCATGAACTTTTTAATGGTATGAAATGTTTCATATATAGGCAAACTTGGAATTTGTATTATTAAAGCACTCAACACTTATATTCTATTACATATCTACGCAAATGCGCGTACGTCGCGTATTCTAAAAACCAGAGAAACTCGAGTTTCTCCTTTGAATTCTTTAATAAATACTCATATTCCAATCGTAAAAAACAGAGAATAACCGAGAAACACGTCAATTATAAACTGAGAAATTAAATTCGAAAAACCGGAGAAACAAGAGAAATTCGTTTAATTTATCAAACAAATACTTAGCATACAAAGATAATGCCATAAAGACCGATTAAACCGATATTTTCTGGGATATTCTCTTGACTAACCTCCGGAAACCCAGAAACTCCCTGATCTGAGAATCCTGCTTCCCGCGCGCGCGGGTTTACAATGATTGCGATTTTTGCGACGTTTGTAATAGGAGACGTTATCGTTATCCCGTGGCACTATCTTATTTCAAAATGATATGAATCCACTAAAAGCACGTGCTTGCTTTGGCCTTATTTTTAGGTTATTGACTAAACTCTAATGTCAGCTTCATGAAAACAAATACACACTGTAACACTGCTACCGTTATCGTTCAAGCGCATAATTTATTTTATTACTAGTAAGAATGGGTTGGTGCCCAAGCCCCTACCTGTATATTATCTAAACTAGTAATTTTTAAGCCCTTATTGTGTAATACAAATGATTTTTCTGTACTATCGGCTGCGCCTTCAACACGTCAAGGTTCCCGCCAGCTAATACTTCCTTATCAGCAGAAGCTGATACAACTTGCCCAACAAATAGCGTATGGTCGCCACAGATGACGCGGTTGACTACTTCACACTCAATATGCCCAAAGCATTCTTTGATAAGTGGAGGTCGGACCTTTTTCGCCGGGATCGGGGTCAACCCGAACTCCTTGAACTTATCAATGTCTCTACCCGATTTGATTCCACATAAATGCATCTTTTCCTTCAACATTATACTGGGCGAGTTGACCACGAATTCACCCTGTTCAAGGATCAAGTTGTGGCTGTATCTCTCAGGGGCAATACCTACGCATATCTGAGGCGGGTTACTGCTGATCGGCATATACATGCCAGCCGTGATGATGTTTGCTCGACCGTCTTTATCGCAGCATGTCACCATCACGATATTACCCGCGGGTCCCGCCTGCAGCATCTTATTCTTATTCAACTCAACCTTGGGCATGAGATGTTCGTGGAGTTTACCAATTAAAAACATTGGGTCAGGAGCCGAATCCATAAGGTCTAATTTTTGGATACAAATTATATCCGAAAAGTGATTTTCGGTAGCTTAACCCGAATTTGATTATATTCGCCTTCCCCGAAGAGTCGACGCAGGTCACCATCACCGTCGGTGTAATCGGCCCAGCTTGGCTGTACCTCTCCCTAGATAGACTCGTCTTCACGCTTCTCGCCCTCCCTCATCACTTCACCGCACCTCTTGCACTTCTTAACATACTCCGTATCCATGAGCTCTCCCCACATACCGTATATCGTTATCATATCGTCCTCGAGGTCGTCGGAGCCGCACTTTGGGCACAGCTTATGCATGGGGGTGGAGACGGCTCCCGGAAATTAAAGACTGATCCAGAATGTATCTCGTCTCAGTTCAATCTTAAAAGGAAAGGAGAATAGAGTAGTAGGAAAAAATGAAAACATCGAATCGTGGGTGCAGCATAGCGGTTGCCGCATCGATCTTCAGGATCGTCATCGACATGGACGCGACGCTGTAGACCTACTCACCGTGCCAGGGGGCCTTGACTCGGGTTGGAGCCCTTATCTTTTCCTTCCCGTACCTCTTCAGGGGCTTCGTGAGGTGCCTTTCCGCCCTTGGGGGTGGGAGGTAGAGTCCGACCTCGATCTCCCGGGGGACCTCCTGCTGAACCTTCACCAAGTCGACACCCCTGTGGCCGCACCTCTTGCAGCGGAGACCTTGCCTCGCCCCCATGGATTCCGTTGGTCCCCCGCACTCGGGGCAGCGAGGGTTCACCAGCTTTTGCTCGGGGGTCAGCGATAGGACCTCCAGTCTCTCGAGGTTGAGCGTGAGCCCCATCTCCGTCTCCTTGACGCCGCCGGCCAATCTGACCTCGTCGCCCGCCCTGAGCTTTGTGGCCACCTCTCTGAAACCACCTGACGGCTCGTAGGCGGCGCAGTCTAGTTTCCCTGAGCCATCCCCGATTGTGAATATGAGATGCCCGCCCTCTATGATTCTGCATCCACCCTCGACGACCCCTGTGACGATGGAGGGGTAGCGCGGCTTGAGGTCGGATATCTGGTATCTCCGCGCGAGGTGGGCGTCGGTCCCCTGGTTGGTCCTGAATATGACCCACCTCTCAACAGGTTCACTTACGGCAATCTCGCTCTTCGCCTCGAGGACCGCATCAGCGGCTTCGCCCCTGACACCATAGAGAACGGGATCCGGGCCCCGCGGAGCGATGAGCACCTGCATCGTCTCAGGGTCGACGCTGTTAAACGTCTCCGGGATGGTCTCCTCGACCCTCCTCACCGAGTCGCCGTCGACCGTCCTCTGCGTCCCCCTCTTCTCGGGGACGCGGTAAGTTAGCAGCTCGTAGGTGTGGTCTCCCTTGAGGGTGCCCCCTATCGCGGCGAGCGCCCCGATTAGGCCCCTCCGATTCTTCCAAGCCACCGCGGACGAGGAGAATCGGGCTATCAGGCGCTCGGCGTCCTCTAGGTGTACGATTGTCTGGACGACATCGATGTAGAACGCCTTCATCTCGGTGGGGACCTCTCCAATGTGGAAGACTATACCCGGGTTCGTATTATCGCATTGAAACTCAGCGTTTGTCTCCACAGTGTCGATGACCACCTTTTTGATCTCAGATTCCTTTTCCTCGGGAGCGTCGATTCTGAGGCAGATGGCGCCGTTTCCACGGGTCTTCCATGGCGCGTTCGGGTTGAGTCGGAGGAGATTCGGGTAGTCGACGAACCTGCATCCCATCGCCTCTAGTTGTTCTACAAGCAATGCAGCTACGTAGGTCGTGCAGCCTCCCTCAGGGGAGTCGGTGTCGTCGATTCCGATGTGGAGCAGCAACCGTGGTTCGCTTCGACTGATGATTAAAGCTCTTAAAAAAGGATATTATCTAATGTGTTTTATTACTACAATTATTGTTTAATTGTATAACATTAATTGGTAGAGAGTTAATTTCCGCGCGCGCATCTCGTGAGCTTAACGTGTCAATTTTTTTTTCTCGAATAGTCCAGATGGCGGGTATGATAAGCCAGACTAGAAATAGTGAGAGAATGACGTTCATCAGCATGTTGTACTTCCAGTCCTTCGTCTCCTTTTCTCTGGCTTTGAAGTCTAGACCCGCTGCCAGTCCGATAAGCACCTGGCCGAATAAGTAGAGCATCGGTAGGAAGAAATCGTGAAGCCAGATCGGCGTGAAGACGTACACTGTAAAAAGGATCAGTGGTGATGTGAAGGCGGCCATGAATTCGAGGTAAAATATTAGGGCGATTATGGGGTTCTTCCTCCACATGAAGGCGCTCACGAAGAAGTTTGACCTGATGTATCCTTTCTTGCGCGCGCTATAATTGTTAAAGTAAACCACATAACCGATTAAAAGTAGACATCCAACGATGAATCCTGCAACGATAAGAGCGGATACTGAGCTATACTTCATCGGATATAATTATGTTTACAGAAATTTAAAAATTTGTTTAATTAGCACTGATTACATATAAGCCCAATTATATAAATATTCAATTTACAGTTAGCGTATTCCTTGGGTTGGGTTTGGGGGATAAGACTATAGCCCAACCCAAAGTTGTCTTTACTGCCTTCTCCGCGCCCAGATGAGGATAATGGTGCCGAGGATGATGCCTGCCGTGACTTCCTCATATGTGTAGCCGGGTACCCCTCCGGAAGACGTGCCTCCGGAGGACGTTCCTCCACTGGGCTGGCTCTTAAGCATTGTCGATGAGGAGGCAACATTCCCAGATGATACGGTGATGGAGACGGTGTTCACTATGTAGCCATCTGTTGCTTTGAGAGTATAGCTACCAGGTACAACGCCGTTGAATGTGACGGATCCATCTGACCCGGTGACTCCGCTTATTGGAGCCTGTGTACTTGGAGCACTCGTAGACGTGACACTCGCACCTGTTTCTGGATTACCATCGCTAGCAAGGACCGTGACCTTGATACTACTAGTGCCCGCGCCAGTGGAGCTGGCTGAATCTGATAATACTACAACCGAGTCAGTAGATTGACTGGTTACATATATCTCACCCTGAACTGGATCATAGACCACAAATTCAGGAGTGGGCCCAACGGTTACGTTTGCCACCTGGGCATTAGACTTCTCAGAGATGATTGAGACCAAACTCTTGCCTTTATCAGCTACGAATATCTCTTCCCTGCCAGAATCGTAAGCTAAGCCATAGGGCGCGGTTCCTTGCGGAAAAGCCACGGTACCAACTATCGTATTATTGCTGTCAGCTAAGACTAAGACAGTGTTATCGTTAAGATTGGAATTGAATATCTCACCTTTGGCTGAGTCGTACACTAAGAAGACTGAGTAATTACCCACCTGTATGGTTTCCACGGAGTTGTCCTTATCAGATATAATCGAGACACTATTTGAGCCAACATCGGATACGAAGATCTTGTTCACCACAGGATCATATACCACGCTTGTAGGGTTAGCACCTACAGTTACATTGGCTATCACGGTGTTAGACACATCCGATATGATCGAGACCGTGTTTCCCCCGGAATTGGCTACGAAGATCTCGCCTAGCTTGGAGTCATAGGCTAACCCCCATGGACCGCCTCCAACCTTTATGGAAGTCGACGCGGAATTAGACCCATCCAAAATTATGGAAACATAGCCAGAACCCCAATCAGATACGAATACCTCGCCTTTTACTGAATCATAAACCAAACTCCAGGGGGAGGACCCCTTCGGCAAATTCACAGTAGTAACGGCATAAGAGACATCGTTTATAACCGAGATAGAATCGGAGCCGTGATTGGCTACGAACACCTCGCTCAGGGCAGGATCATAAACCATGCCCTCAGGTGAGCTTCCCACCGGTATCGTGCGGATTACCCCGGCAGCGCTTGCCGTATGAGTGGCTGAGAAGGCGAGAATAATTGCGAATAATATTGTGAACGATTTAGTGAATAAGACTCTGATTGACTTCATTGTTTTTAGATTCTTCACATTGTTGAGGTGCTTTTCGCACTGGATAAACGTGATCCTCGACCCCCAAACGCGCGCGCGTCCCCACTTCCACCTGACACTCAACTATAATTTTACGTTGATTGACTTAGTTGTCCTTAAGTCGGTATCTTACATCGCAGCGGCGATAGGTGTGTGTGAGAGGGATAAGACTATAGCCCCAAACCCACCTTCGCTTACGAACTTTCACTTTGCGCGCGCGCATCTTAGATTATCTTTTTCATTTCGTGCACTGATTGACTCTCTAGCCAACCTGCTATCACGAGGACTATACTTGAGATACAGTTGCTTAACACAACTTTTCCCTATTCTTATAGTTACACTTCGTAGCACGTGCCAAAACCCCCCAAAAAAAAAAGGATTTTTTTATTGTCTTCTGCGCGTCCAGAAAAGTACGACGACACATATGATACCCGCCATTATCTCCTCATAGGTGTAACCGGGTACTCCCCCAGAGGATGAGCCTCCGGTGGACTGAGTCTGAAGGGTAATCGATGATGCGACCACGGTCCCGGCTGTGACGGTGGCGGATCCAGAGCCAGTAACGTAGCCACTCATACTTGCCTGGAGATTGTAGCTACCCGTAATGACGCCGTCAAATTTTAGGGATCCATCCGACGCAGAGACTCCGCTCAGAGCAGCCTGACCACTCGGCGTACTCGTCGAGGATACACTTGCACCGGCTATGGGTTTGCTACTACTATCAAGGACCGTGACCTTGAGTCCGCCGGTGGTGATTGTGGGTTTTACCTGAAGAGTAATTGACAGACTAGCCGTGCTTCCTGCGGACACACTTATGGTTCCTGAGTTCGTCACGTAGCCCGTCATTTTGGCTTCGAACGTGTAGGAGCCGGGGGTGATACTTGTAACTGAAATGGATCCATCTGACCCTGTGACCCCACTTAGAGCAGCTTGCCCGGTTGGTTGATTCGTTGAGGATATACTTGCACCAACTATTGGGTTACCATTGTTATCAGCGACCGTTACCTTGATCCCTCCGGTGGTCGCGCCGAAGGCGTAGACCTTGTGGTCGTCGGAGCCGACGTAGACGAAGCCGCCTGAGATAGCAGGTGAGGAGGATACTTGGCCGCCGGTTGCGTAGCTCCACACCTTGGCGCCCGTCTGTGCGTTGAGGCAGTAGACGTTATGGTCTAAGGAGCCGAAGTAGAGGTAGTTGCCGGCGACGGCGGGTGAGGAGTACACGTTACTTCCGGCGGTATAGTTCCATACCTTGGCTCCTGTCTGTGCGTTGAGGCAGTAGATGTGATGGTCATCGGAGCCGATGTAGATGTTGCCGCCTGCGACGGCTGGGGAGGAGATTACATTAGCATTGGTTAGATAACTCCATACCTTTGCGCCGGTCTGTGCGTTGAGGCAGTAGACATTATGATCATCTGAGCCAATGTAGACGTTACCACCAGCTACTGCGGGTGAGGACAGTACAAAACTGCCTGTTAGGTAGCTCCAAACCTTGTCGCCTGTCTGCGCGTTGACGCAGTAGACGTTTTTATCTGCGGAGCCGACGTATACGTTGCCGCCGGAGATGGCGGGGACGAACACCCAGCTACCGGCGGTGTCGTTCCAAACCTTGTCGCCGGTCTGTGCGTTGAGGCAGTAGAGGTTATGATCATTGGAGCCGATGTAGACGTTGCCGCCTGACACGACTGGAGTATATACGGTGCCTCCGGTCTTGAAGCTCCACACCTTTGCGCCCGTCTGTGCATTGAGGCAGTAGACGTTATGGTCTGTAGATCCTGTGTAGACATAGCCGCCTGAGACGGCGGGGGTGTATGAACCGCCGCTGGTGGATGTGCCTTCGCCGAGGGTGTAGTTCCATACCTTGGCTCCCGTTTGTGCGTTGAGGCAGTAGATGTTATTGTCTGCTGAGCCGAAGTAGATGAAGCCGCCTGAGATGACGGGTGATGATTCTACACTGGCGCCTGTGGTGTAGCTCCAAACGGTGCTATTTGAGGAGGAGCCGCTGTCTGTTGTGTAGCCTGTGTGGCTTGGATCATGGCGGACGATCGGCCAATCATCCGCTGACACAGCACCTGCAAAGATCGATGTAGTGTAAAGGCAAAGTATGAGGAATACTACTATCTTTAACCGCATAAAAATCACTCTTTGAGAAGAATATTCTTTAGAATATATACACCTTGTGTGCGCGCCAAGTGTTTAGGTTTGGGGTCATAGTATTATCCGCCAAACCCATTTTTATTATGCCTCAAGAATCAGGTGCTAGTGTGTAGTCGACTTTAAGTCTTTCTAAAGCAGATGCGACGTGTAACGCGAGAGTCTCCATTAACTTATTATCAACCTCATCAAACGCGTTAAGTTCCTCGTTCTCCAAGTTGATTACAGCAACAGACTCCCCGCCCACAATCACGGGGACATTAAGCTCAGATGTTGAACCTATAGCTCCCCGAACATATTTTGGTTCCACCTCGGTGTCCGTTGTTAGAATTGAACTCTTCTCCCTGGCTACCGTAACGGTGAGACTCTTACCATCAAAGGTAATCTGATAGATGGAGAGAAATTGCCTCTACTAGAAGTGATCACAGGAGCGCCATCACGAGGTTCGAGTATTGATATGAAGTGAAAACAACCACAGACTCAGGGGCATCCAGTGTGGCACTCATAATTTCATCTCTAGTGCTAGCCTTCGCCAGCCTCTCGGCGTGGAGATGGAGAGCAGCAACCTGTCTACCCTACTTCTTCAATTCGGCGCGCTCTTCGCAAGTTTTCAAGTTTTCACACACTGCGAAAAAGCTAGTAAATGTTTCTGGTGTCACTGGTTTAGTGCTGAGAGTCCTAGTTATAAGATGAATAACATACGGAACCCTATTATGATGTAAATTACTGCATTGTTATATTGAGTAAATTATATAATCAGACATGGTGGCGTATATTTAGTTCTTATCATATAAATATAATAAAAGATTGTCAAAAGCTCTATTAAGGTTGTTGGGGATCACTGTACGAGTGCCATGAGGCTCATAGGGCGCGTAGACAAGCTTAGACAAGCCCGCGTCGAGGGATATATCAGGTATCCCACCAACCACATCAACCAGCCCATCAGCTTTCTGGTGGACACGGGCTGCAGCAACTCATGCATCCTCCCCGACGACGTCATGAGACTAGGCATTGACCATGGGAGCCTCAAGACGGTTACGAAGACCATCGTAACTGCCAATGGTCCGGTGAACCTCAAGGTCATCCAGAATGCGGAAGTCGTCCTTCCAGTGCAGGTGGGGCTCCTCGACAACAAGCGCGCCTACATCACGTTCCCTATAGAGAACTTGGCCGTCCTCCCGCCAGGGCCAAACTATACGCCTCTACCAAAGCAGCTCATCTTCAGCCTCCTCGGAATGGACATCCTCAGCCACTTCCCACGCTGGAACTTCGGAAAAGAACGCCTCGTCATGGAGAACGACGAGGTACTGGGACTCAAGATGAGCTTTAAACTGTAGAAAGCCGGCCGTAAAGGGCCGGTGGAGAGGCAGTGGGCTTAGACGACTATCATCGTAAGCGTGCTACGCACCTTGTCTAGGCGCCTGATCTTCCAGCTTATGATGTCCTTGAGCTCCTGCATGGTGTCTGTCTCGATGCGTGCGATGATGTCGTAGACTCCGTAGACCATGTGAGCCTCCCTTACCTCTTTGATGTCTTTCAGCCCCTTCAACACCTCGGTCTCAGCGCCGATCTCCGCGTTTATCAACACGAATGCCGTTGCCATTTTTGTGTTCCCGGATACAACTTGGGGACGAAGGTACTTAAAAGTTACCAGTTGTGAGCTAGATCAGCCAGTCTTTGGACGGGTGTTAGACGCATGTCGGTGCTTGTGGTCGATGGTGAGAAGCTTAGGGTAAAGCTAATTCTGTTCGATGTAGATGGAACGCTCGTGGACGATGAGGATAGATACAAGAACCTCGCGGCCCTGCGCTTCGAAGCCTTGGTTACGAGGGCGGGCCTCGCCGCCGCTGAAGCCTGGGCGCCGCTTGGAGGATACGACCCGAAGAAGAGGGTCATCGACATTAATGGTGCGATCGCGAAGGCTTCGCGGAGGGAAGACCTGGCGATAGCAGCTGCAGCCATCTATACCACAGGCATACCTTGGCACGAGGCTAGGAAACTGGCCGAGCAAGCATATGCAGTCGCTGACATTATCCAGTTGAGGGATTATATCCCCCGCTTATTCCCTGGAACAGAAGCAGGGCTACGAAGGGTAAAGAAGGCAGGGTTCTCACTCGGAATAGCCACAAACGGGCCGACCGCCATCACCGAGGAGTTGCTCAGGATACTGAACATAAGGGACCTGTTTGATGTCGTGGCCGGATCGGAGGATACCCCAAATCCGAAGCCCTCGCCGGACCTTCTCCTAGTAGCGTGTAAGAGGGTCGGTGTCAATCCCTCAGATGCTCTATACGTTGGGGACCAGCCCGTTGATGCAGAAGCCACAGAGGCCGCTGGTTTCGCTGCCTCGATAATCGTCGGACCCGCAAAGGTTGAGCCAACCCGAGGCGTCCATAGACTATTATCGGTCGCCGACCTCGCCGCTCACCCGTGAGTCTTAAAACCTCAAGACTCCCAAGAGGATCAGAGCTGCTATGATCCTCGATGACTACCTGACGATGCGTGAGATACAAGCCGCTGAGTACAACGCGAACTACCTGGGTGTTTCGAATCTGCTCCTTATGGAGAGCGCGGGGGGCGCTGTTGCGGACGCTGTAGCCGCGAAGGTGAAGCCTGGGGGGCGTGTATTTGTAGCCTGCGGCCTCGGTGGGAATGGGGGAGACGGTTTCGTTGCTGCACGTCACCTCGCTGGGAGGGGCTACAAGGTCGAAGCCGTGTTAGCGGGAAGCCCCAACTCGATCCGTTCAGATGAGACGCGCCATAACTACGAGGTGGCCCAGCTGATGGGTGGAAGCCTCTCGCTCCAGGTGGTCGAGGACTCGTCGCAGGTGAAGCCCATCGAGGCTGATGTCATTGTGGACGCCTTGATTGGCTACACGTACCGCGGAGGATTGAGTCCAGTCAATGCAGCCATGATACATGCAATAAACGCCTCCAGCGCATACAAGGTCTCCATCGACACTCCCACGGGGTTGGTCGTCGACACGGGCGATGTCCCCGAGGAGTGTGTAGAGGCAGACGTCACGGTCACGTTCCACAAGCCAAAGACCGGTTTCAAGGGTAAGCCTAAACAGCTAGGTAAGCTCATCGTGGCGAAGCTCGGGTTACCCGTGGAGGCGGAGCTTTTCACCGGTCCCGGTGATGTTCTACTCGTTCATCGGAGGAGGGAGGCGGAGAGCCACAAGGGTATGTTCGGGAGGCTACTCGTCGTCGGGGGGAGCGAGACCTACCACGGTGCACCGGAGTTGACCTCGATGGGGGCTCAGGCGACCGGTGTGGACATCGTCTACACTGCCGTCCCAGAAACAGCTGCTGAGGCCGTCGCCGCATCCTCCCCCAGCATGATTGTAGTGAAGTTGAAGGGCGAGAGGCTCACGGCGAAGAACCTAGCCCAGCTTGAGCCCTTCCTCGAGAAGGTCGACGCCGTCGCCCTCGGACCCGGCCTCGGTCTCCATGAGGATACAAAGGACGCGGTGTTCATGCTCATCAAGGCGGCTGAGGCGAAGCAGCTGCCCATGCTGATCGACGCAGACGGCCTCAAGGCCTTCGGCGAGAGAAGGCGAAGACTCGAGGTGCCAGCCGTCTTCACCCCTCATAGCAGAGAGTTCGAGGTGCTCACAGGTCGAAAGGCCGAGGGTGACTGGAGGAAGAAAGGGGCCATCGTCGAGGCAGAGGCGAAAAGGCTCGGATCGGTCATCCTCCTCAAGGGTGCGGTCGATGTGGTCAGCGACGGGGTCCACACCAGATTCAACTGGACGGGGAACCCCGGGATGACAGTTGGCGGTACTGGAGACGTTCTATCGGGTATTACAGCCGGGTACATCGCCCAGGGTTCGACGCCCATGCAGGCCGCATGTGCTGGAGCATTCCTAAACGGGGCTGCCGGCGACGCAGTCTACTCGGATAAGGGGTACCACATTGAAGCTCAGGACCTTGTCCCATACATCCCCTATGTAGTTGAGGACGCTGTAGACGGGAAGATGAGGCTCGTCTAGGGGAGCAGCGGCTGAACGTTCTCGTCCAGCATCGCCCACAGCCTCTCCGTGGGAATATAGAGGTCTCTGTGGGGAGCGTACTTGTTAACCGACATGAGCATGTCCAGGTAGGGCTTCTGCCTGATCCCCGGGTAGTCGGTGCCGAATACCAGCTTCTGCAGCACACCCATGTTCATCGCTGTGAGGAGGTCCCTCCAGAGGAGCCAGAGGTAGCTCGGGTGGTTGATGTTCCCGTAAGGCCAGCTTATGTCCGCGTAGACGTTCTTGTGTTTCCTTAGCACGTAGAGGGTCTCATCGACTCGGGGGTAACCTAGGTGGGCGAGGATTATCCTCATCTTGGGGAAGTTATTGGCGACGACGTCTATCTGAGCGGGGTCGGTGTGTGTGAGGAGGTCATGTGCCTCCGGCATCCCGGCGTGGTGGATGAGTACTGGCATGTTCAGCTCTTGCGCAACGTCGTAGACCTCGAAGGCGTTCGGGTCGTCGGGGCTGTAGCTGTCGGTGCACGGGTAGAGCTTTAAGCCGAAGAGGCCAAGCTCTTCCCGCTGCCTCCTCAGCTCCTTCGCTGCGCCACGGAGTATGGGGTTTACGTAGCCGAAGCCCATGAGCCTCTCTGGGGCCTGTTTGACGAAGGCTGAGACCTGCTTTGGCGTTGTGCGCATGTCGCTTAGGACGACGGCTTTCTCTATCCCCGCCTCGTCGAGGTCGGCTAGAAATTCCTCGATGCTGACCGAGATTATAGTTGGGTGCGCCGGGTCCGTGTACTCGGTTATGCTTATGTGACAGTGGTAGTCTACTTTGGGCAGGCTAGTGGGTTTTCTTTGGCCCCCGCCCTCCTTGAGCTGAACCATCGTATCCATTCCCGACAAATCGGTGACCACTGAATGATACGGGGCTTATCCGTAAAAGACTTGTCTAGACGGAGACTAGCGGTTAAGCTCTTGAGAGAACTGGGGAAGAAGGTCTCTGTGTGCCTCAAAAAGCTCTCTGAACGCCTTCTCCGCCGCGATGTTGTCTTGCACGACTGGATCGGCGAGTGTGGCTTGCATCGCCTTCTTCACGTCCCCGTTCACCGCCGCATCGACGACTAGTCCCTGTACGAGTATCTGGATGTTGCAAAGGGCAGCGAGGCCAGGTGGGAGGAAGCCTACGTGCATCGGGTGGACTCCGCTCCGGTTGACGACGGCGGGGGTCTCAACCACCGCATCGGGGAGCAGGTTTGATAGCTGCCCCTCGTTGGAGAGGTTAACTTGCATCTCTGTGTGGCCCGAGTTCGTTATTATCCCCTCGATGATCCTCATGGCCCCCTCACCGGAGAGCTTTCCCTTCACGTCGAGTTTGTCCCTTCCCTCACGAAGGCGGGTCATCTTAACCCACGCCTCCTCTCCCTCGGTCTCCATCCTGTCGATCCAGTTTAACCCCCTGTCCTCGGGGTGGCACGACTCCCACGCGTAGGCGAGGTACTCTCCGACGTGGTTGTCGTCGGTGCTTGGATAGAGGCCGAACTTCTTGTAGAGAGCCCTGCAGAGTGGCTGGAAGCCCTTCACGTTTCTCAGTCCCTTCTCGAGGAGTGGGTAGGCGTCCTCCCCGTCCTTCAGGCTGAGCTCGGTGAACCAGCTGAAGTGGTTGAGTCCGGCGCTGGTGGCGTCGAGGAGCTGTGTGGGGACGCCGATAATAGGGGCGATACGCTTCATCTGCTGCTCCACCTCGTGGCAGAGCCCCACAGTCCTTATGGTTGTGTATCTGTTTATGGCGAGGCCGACTCTAGGGACGGGGTTCGTGTAGTTGAGTAGGAGCGCGTTGGGGCAGAAGAGTTCCATGTCGTGGCAGACCTTGAGCACGGGGGGCACCATACGCATCGTGTGGAAGAGGCCGCCTGGGCCGCCGTTCTCCCCGATCACCTGCTTGATCCCGTGTTTGAATGGTATCTCCCAGTCCATTCTCCAGCGCCGCATCCTGTCAAGGGAGATGCTGAGTATCACGAAGTCCGCGCCGTCCAGGGCTTCCTCCCTGTCTGTCGTCTCCTCGATCTCCAGGTTGGCCCCAGTCTCCTCGTTCATGATGAGAGCCAGGTTAGCCATCGAGGCGAGGCGCACTTCGTCGATGTCGTGGAGGATGAGGTTCGAGCCATTTAGCCCGGGGAGGTTGACGGCGTCGAGGACGGAGTTGTATCCGAAGACGGCGCTCCCCGCCCCCACGAGTACTATTCTCTTCCCCATTGTCTCACCGTGAGGAAGCATAGGTGATAAAACTAACGAGTAAGCCCGCGCACGCAAATAAAGGAATTCTATGATTTCTCTAAGTGAGAGGTTGTAGAGCACCTTTTTTTTGGGCTTATTTCAGGTAACGATAATGATTATCATAAAAATTGGTGTCGAGATGCGGACACGCGCAAGCGAGATCACCTTAACCTAGCCAGACGGAGAATTCCGAGCCCGATCAATACCGCACCGAATATCCGCCTCATTAACAACTGATATGCGAGACTGACATCGACGTTAACCCCAGTAAACACCTGAATAATATTCGAGATGAATAAAGCTCCAATGGCCAGTGGGACAGCTATTATCAGAAAGGTACGAAGAATGTGCTCAGGCTCATATTCTGGAGATATGAGCGGCTTATCAAGCCAAGTGCCGATGACATGATGATTAAGGCGAGTGAGGTGCCTCGTGCGACGGTGTCATTCAACCCGAGAATGTAGATGAGAACGGGGACCAGTAATGCTCCACCCCCTATTCATAGGAGGGTACTGGCTCCGATGATGAATGCAAGGGCTGCAACTACTCCGTACTTTAACAGTTCAAAGTGCTGGGAGCTCATTCAAGTTCAGTACCAAATTAAATATAATTACATTTTAACAATTTCTCATCAATGTGTGCGCGTATTATTAGACATGATAAAAATTTGTGAATACGCGCGCGCAATGACTATCCGAATATGAAGCCCAGTATTATGCCTAGTACAAGACCTATTCCTAATGGAATGATACCGAAGAACATAGCTACATATTGCATAGCAGTCGGTCCATATTTATTGCTGAGGTTGCTCAATGCTTGGGTTATAGTTCCCAGACTAATGAAACCGAAATACACAGCGATCAGGGCCACTATGGCCAGAATTATCCCGATCTTGAGTACCTTTTTGATCAGGAAACCAATAATCAAACCGACTACGAGGGGTATAACCAAGACTACTATCGTTGGTAGACCTGAGATTGTTCCTCCAAGTAGGCTGATCAAATCGTTTACGATGCTCATAGTTTCTCAATCGATGTGCGGAACTCGTTGATTTATCCCTTATGAAATTATGCGAACAACGATATTTTGGTTTTACCGCTTCTCAGCTGTGTCTGCCATCATGATGGAGGCGCGCAGCCCACGTAGGGCACTCGGGTAATCGTCGAAGGTGCAACTCGTTGTCTTGCCGTCGACACGTTCCATGTAGGGTAGGACGCTGACAACGTCCGCCATTGTGGGCGTCACCCACCTCATCTTAACCTCGACAGGCTCGTTTACCCAGTAGGCGTTCACCTTCCCAATGTCTTCGAGGGCCTCTTTCGCCTTCTGCTTGATGAGGGCGCGGCTCTTATTGGGGTGTAGGCACTTTGCTGAGTATCTGCCGACTGCCCACTTAATCGGGGCCGTTGTGATTCCAGGAACGAAGCTCTCAGCCTCTGCGCATGCTGCAGCGTCTCCGGCGAGGAATACCGCCGGGACCCCATGCCAGCCCGCGAGTGCAGCGTTCATGCCGAATTCCCCCGTCTCCCGCCCGTTGATGATGACTCCGTCGACGGTGCTCCCCGCTATCGTGTGTGCGAGTATCCCGTTCTCGGTGCCGACCATGGAGTGGTAGCCGACGAAGAGGGCGGCGTCGTAGTGCCCGTCGTCGATGCCCTCCATCATGCTGTCGGGCTTCGGGCTGCCACGGATGAGGTACGCGGCCTCGTTTACTTCCTCTGGTATGAGGTTCCTCATGCCGCCGTGGGCGTCGCTCACAACGATCTCTTTCGACCCCGCGGCGAGTGCCCCTTCGATTGCTGCGTTAAGGTCGCCTGCCATCATCTTTCGGTAGTAGGCGTATTCGGGGTGGTTCATGTCGACGTGAGTCCAGTCGACGATGCTGGAGATGCCCTCCATATCTATGGAGATAAATAATCTTAGGTCTTGGTTCATCGAGTTTTAGCCTCTAGTTCCTGTTAAAAAAGAGGTGTTTTGAGTTTAAAGGATTGCGTGTGAGCGTATTTTAGATTTAATAATGAAAAGGCAATAGTAACAAAATAATTTGTAATTACTTTTAAATCTGTAACGTCGTTGAGATTTAAGACTGTTAATGGATTCGAAAAAAATTTCTATTTTAATAGTGTTCGCTGCTCTTACCGTATTCCTAAATATTTCCCCGATTAAAATTCCTGCGCCTTATGCCCCGTTTCTAATTTATCAATTATGGGAAATACCTATTGTCACTGTATCATTACTATATGGTTTTCAGATGGGAATTTCAGTGTCTATTATTAACACACTGATATTGTTATTAATATATCCTGGTGCATTACCGACTGGACCAATTTATAATTTTATTGCAGTTCTAAGTATGCTATCTGGTATTTACGTTTCTGAGAAATTATCTGGTAGCTTTATTAAAATTGATAAGGGAAAGTTCTTTATTATTTCGTCAACTTTTCTGGGTACAATAATTAGGGTAATAGTAATGACTGTTATTAATTGGGTTGTCCTTCCTTTTCCTCCGCCGATTGGTTTCAGTATCCCCTCTGATGTTGCCATTACACTTTTACCGTTAATTGGCTTCTTTAATGCTACATTAGCTTTATACACAATTCCTCTAGGTGTAATATTAGCTAAATCGGTTAAGACTCGGTTAAACATTGATTAAATAATAATTCCTAAAGCACGATTATTCTAGTACTCATTCAAATACACGTTTATTTTTCTGGGCGCTGCTGTGAAGTTGCCCTTTTAAACTTGGCATATGTGTCACTTTGTTTATTTGGTTTTAAATATGGCGGATATTGTAGCCTAAAAGGCGATAATAGGTTGGTTGAGGCTGGTACGAAGGACGATCCCTGGAAGCTTAAAACCCCCTCGGGAACCTCAGAGTTTCAGATGTACAAAGATGTGAAGGAGGGTAAGGAGATTCTGGTGTGTACGGTTGGGAAGACGGTTCTCACCTATGATTACAGGGCTCTCTCAGATCTGCAGAAGATGCTGAAGAAGCGTGGTGACTGGGTGGAGCTTGGGAGCGCGGATGAGCAGAAGCCGGCGAAGGAGGGTACTGTGGAGGCGTGGGGGAGGGCTACCGATAATCCTCTGGGCGGGTGGTATGGTCTCAAGAAGGGGTTGCGTGGTCGGTTCGGGATGTATATTCCCCCGTTGATGGAGAGGCTTGAGTTTGTGGAGCTTGAGCATAACGCGAAGAACAACCGGATGAGGGCGAAGTAAAGCGATTGACGCTTATGCGTGTTTGAGGTTTGGTTGCGACCTTATCGGCTCCGTTGCCGCTGCGCTAAGCGCAGTGTAGGATTCGCGGCGTTGTGATTCAGAGCCTAGCTGCGCGCACACTTTGGACGCTTTCTGTTTCAATGGAAGGCTACTCCTATTTCCCCTATACTCGAGGACAGAGTACCCAATCTTCATGACCATTATAACCGCTATTAAAAACACGAACAGTCTCAAATCAACAACTACTATGTTGAAGGATGATCCGTTGCGCGCGCATGCGCAATCGTGTGCATGCGTGCTTGAGTGCATGTGTATTTTCTCTCAAGTAACTCCTCTGAGTACCCATTGCTACTCGTCGAGTTGGATGAGTGATTCATTCTCATAACCATTTTTTTAATCTCCTTTATTCTGATGGTCCTCCCATCAGCATTATTTCGATCGGAATAAATCTATATAAATTATGTGAACATTAAGTTCTAATCATAATTACCTCTGCGAGTGCTTTTATAATTGCGTATTGAATGATAGTAGATGAAAGTCTTATCCTAATTTCAGGTTGATCAGCATTCTTTATTGTATATCAAAAATATACAAACCATGCGCGCGTATAGATGTGCATAAGTGGATTACTTGCCCTTGAAGTCAGTTTTCTTACCGTGAATCAAGTCTGATAGGCCTTGTTTAGCGTCCTCTGTTTCCCAGACAATGTTTGATACCTCAAGCTCCTTCGCCCTAGCCTCCGCGAGGTGGGAGTAGATGGTGTTTCGGACGCACTCCTTGAAGCACCTCGCTGCGACTGGGGCGGCGGTGGACATCTTCTTAGCGATGGCGAGGCCGATCTCATCCACCTGGTCATCCGATACCACCTTACTGACGAGGCCGAGCTCGTAGGCTTGCCTCCCAGTAAAGCCCTCGTTGAGGAACATGTAGTCCATCACCTTGTTTCTACCGATCCAGATCGGAAGACGGAGGCTGCACATTCCCCATGATCCGACGATGCCGTAGTAGATGTCGCCGTCGTGGATGTTGAAGGTCTCCCCGACTATTCGGATGTCGAAGGCGCTGAAGACCGCGGAGGATCCCCCGAAAATGATGCCCCTAGCCGCGACGAGGGTCGGCTTCGGGTAGGTGTCGATTCTCTCCACGATCTTGCCTCCGAGTTCAGAGAAGGGTGTGTCCGTGATTCCGTCTACTATGTCCTTGTCGAGATCTTCGAAGCCTGCTCCTTGGGAGAAGTTTGGCCCCGTGCTCTTCATCATTACGGTTCGAATCTCGTCGTCTTTCTCAAAGTTGTCAAGGCAGTCGACTACCTCCACGATCATCCTTTTGCTGAAGCCGTTCATCGGTGGGGCGTCTATGGTGATGATGCCGACTCGTTCATCTCTACTTACTTTTATCTGATTGTAGTTCATCTTCGTGTCTGTTTCCTAGGATGTCGATGCGTTTATAGACGTTGGTATGATGTGTGTGCGCGCGCGCCTGAAAATATTTGGAAAATAATAGTTCCCTTGTGTTATCGCGCTCGCATAATGGGGCCTCTCACGCTTGTTATTTCATTTGATCGACTAGAGAAGATTCAGGTCTTTGTTTCTGAAGTACGCGCGTGCATCACATTCAAAATAAGTGATTAATCTTAATTTCTCATCATTACAGAGTTTTTTCCCTTGATACAGTTTCACCTTACATGAAACTTCTTATTATGTAATGCACTTATTTTGTCCATCCATCTATATTATTTATTTATTATAATGTTAAAGATATCATTTAGAAACAACTTCGTTAGGTTACTTACTGCAATAGTGCTTCAATTATACATTATCCGAAAGGGAGTCGCTAAATATGATTTTCCAGTTATGAATATTAAACGTGATGTATCATGGCCAAATGTCCAAACTGTGGAGCTGAAGTCACTGACCCCGTAAAGTCCTGGGATATGATCGGGAAACCCGACAAATCTGGGGAGATGTTCAAGCTCACCATGGGCCTGTACAACTGTATTTGTTCAGAAAAAAGTTTCAGAAGCGTAATCGGGAAGGAGAAGATAACCCTCAAGGGGGTTATCGAGAAAAATAACTCACTGGAAGAACAACTAATGGAAGCAACTTGCAAAAAATCTGAATTAGAGTCTATCGTTAAAACCCTAGAGGACGAGAAGGTTCAGCTGTTAGCTGAGGTTGAGGTACTTAGGGCCATACCTGTGCTTGAGGAAAAGGTGACTTCACTTGAGGCTGATTTAGTTATGCTTCGCGCGGAGAAGGGGGCATTAATGTTTAAGCTTGCGAAGCTTGTTTCTGAGCCTCCGTCATCTGTTCATCTTGCCCCCATGGAAAAACCATTAGAAGCCTACATATCCGAAGCCGTGAATGCAGAGGAAATCGTACCAATAAAGGAGAGCATATGTGGATGCCCTTCTGCCGAGATCGAAGCGCTTGGCACTGTGACTGAGCCACCCACAATAGATGCAGTATCAACCGAGACATCCCCTCAGAATAGCCTACCCGTCGATGCCTTCAAAGAGCCGGTTTCAGATGTTCCTCAGATTGAGACTACTCCCGTCGATGCTCTTCTACAGGAGGCAATTGTCAGCAATTCGGATATATCAAGTGATAAGACCCCTCTGTCGGTGCAGCCTGAATATACGATTGAAATCAAAGCTAACGATTTTCAACCCATTGAGTCGCCTCCAGTTGATGTTATGGCGGTAGAGACGGAGACGACGTTGGATTCAGCAAGCGCGAAGATAAGCCAAATCGAGGTGCATTCCACTGAAGTACCTCTCGTTGTTGAAATCGCTGAGGCCACCTCAAACGACTTAGTTTCAATTCCGGTGTCCCTAAGCGAGCCAAACATCGCTCAAGTAGAGGCATTCAATGAGCTGGCGCCGGAGTCTTCATCGAATTTGATAACCCCAGTTGAAACGGCCAACATGATGGCTGAGGAAGTCGAGGAGAAGTCGACCGAGTCATCAGAGCCATTAATCGAGGCTAAACCTGTTGAAGATTGTCTAGATGAAACAGTTCAGACCGGATTAACTACCTCCTTAGAGGAAAGGCCAGTGGAAGCATATTCATCTGTGATTACTTCCAGCAATGTTCCTTCGATTGATATTGTGCCTTCTGAGGAGAATTCAACTTTGCCGGGTACGGTGGTTGTTGCTTCAGTTGAAGCACTAGACGAGGAGATTTCGGAAATGGCTAAGGAGGTAGAGGAAGAGATGCCAGTCGAAGCAATTGTCTCTGATTCGGCTTCCTTGAGTGCTTCTGAGTTAATTCAGCTCGAGTCCCCTGAAGCAGCACCAGCTGATTTTTCCGCTGGAGAGACTATGGAGTCAATCGTCACTCGAGTAGTTGAACCTCAACCGGTAGAGATCTTCAACGTTGAAACACTGGTCAATAAGCCGGTTAGCATTGAAACCATCAGGAACGAGACTCTGATTGCTGAAACACCAGTTGTGGAAAATCTGGTAATGACGTCATTGGACGATGTTGTCACAACAACCATCGGAGTTGAGACCTCGAACCAAGTCGAAGAGAAGAAGTTGCCATTATTTGTAATCTAATGCGCGCATTGAAGCCTTAACATGCAATTTAATTTGCTGTTGCGGGCGCGTAGTTGTTGACGAATTTGTACGCGGACCAATTGCTCTCTGCTTATGTTGTAGTTTAACACAAATGGATTAACGAAGAGGCATTAACTTTGGGGTCTTTGACTCCATATTGTTTCTGTCTAATAGTATTTTCCGAGGGTGCGCGCAGTTTTAGGGAGATCACTCGCGTTTGGAAAAAGTTGACACAGACTTCATGTGATCAAGATTGTTATTCGACCATTCCCTAATACTGGATGCTAAGAACCTTGAAACAGATTGTTATTACAAAGACTGTTGAGCCAATCCGGGTTCTCCTAGTTGACGATGAAGAGACTCAGATAGAATTAGCGAAGTTGAATTTGGAGAAGGTAGATCCTAATCTTACAATTATCGGGACAACCGACCCTTCTCAAATATTTGAGCTTCTTCATCAGCCCTTCGACTGCGTTGTATCCGATTATTCGATGCATGGGATGAGTGGTCTCAAACTAAACACAGAGATCAAGAAGATTAGCAATATTCCATTTATTTTATACACTGGACGAGGAAGCGAGGAGGTTGCGGAAGTAGCCTTCAGCGTTGGTATAGACGACTACGTAATGAAGGAACATTCACTTGCCAATTATCAGGTTCTGGCAAAGCGTATCAGAAATGTGGTGGAGAAGCGGCGGAATGAGGAGGAGATGACGAGGTTGGCGTCGTACCCTCTGCTCAATCCGAACCCAATTGTGGAGGTGAATTACTCCGGAGATATTGCTTATATGAATCCCTCGGCGAAGCTAGAGTTCCTTGACCTCTTCAGGATGGGATCGATCAATAATCCCGGGCTAAACTGGAAAGAAACTATTGCACAGATACAAAGTGCAGAGAAGCACACTCTGATCAAGGATGTAATGCTCGGAGGATTATGGTATTCGCTATCGTTTCATTTAGTTCAGGGTCTTGATAGAGTGCGATTCTACGCAACCAACATAGATGAGAGAAAGAGAGACGCGGATGCACTCTTTGAATTAAATGGAAAGCTTCTAGCCTCTAATGAGGAGCTAAAAAAGGCAGAAGAAGATCTGAAAGTCTCGAGAGAGGAAGTAAAACAGTACGCCAATGGACTGGAGATTATGGTCGCTGAGAGAACGACGAAGCTTAGGGAGAGCGAGGAAACCCTTAGAAGCTTTATGGACTCAGCTCCTGATGGCTTCTGGGTATACTCCTCCAAGCTCGAGCTATTGGACCTAAATAGGAAGGCTTTGGAGACCATCGGATCTAAAAGGGAAGATGTAACCGGGAAATCCCTTTCGGAATTGGAGCCAGGATTACAAAATGGGAAGCGATATGATCGAGTGCTCCAAGTGATGGAGACGGGGAAGACCGAATATATTGAGGATTTCCAATCAACGTCCCAGTCAGGTGAAGAATGGGTGGATCAATGGGTCTTCAAGATAGGAGACCATCTGGGAATTATTTCCCGAAACATTACAAATCGTAAAAACCTAGAGGAGAAGCTTCGAAGAGTTGAGCAGTTTGACACTGTGAACCGGCTAGGTGCTACGGTTGCTCATGACCTTCGTTCTCCGCTTAGCGCGATAAACAACGCTGTGTGGGTTGCGAAGAAGAAACCAGAGATGGTTGACAAGATGCTGGAAATTATTTCCAGCAGCGTTGACAGGTCAGTACGGATGATCGATGAGTTCAGGGCGGGTACTCGAGAAGTTCAGGTTGTGAAAAGGAAAATTGATCTATCAACTCTAGTCAAGAATGTGGTAGACGATGTTCATGTGCCCGAATCTATTTGCGTGCGATTAGATGTACCCGAGGGGTTTGAGGCTGAATTAGATCCCGATGTTTTCCATCGGGTGCTCGATAATCTTGTGAGGAACGCCGTTGAAGCTATGTCTAGTGGTGGCCGTTTAACGGTTTTAGCTCATCGCGAGGATGATCAGATTGTGATTAAGGTGGTGGATACGGGTACTGGCATACGAGACGAGGATTCAAAAAAACTCTTCGAGCCGATGTTCACAACTAAGAAGAAGGGGCTGGGGCTTGGACTCTACTTCATTCGAAGGGCGGTTGAAGCTCATAGAGGAACCATAGATTTTGCATCTAAACAAGGGGAAGAAACAACATTCACGATCCGTCTCCAAGAAAGCCCACGGCTTTAGCCGTGGGAGGAATTGAAGAACGGATCGTGAGGCTAACTGTGCAATGTCGGGTACGTCGTAGCGAGCGCGCATTCCTGGGGATTAAAACTTTTAGCTGAGTTTTCTCTATCACATGCGCGCGCACCAGCTCAGCTTGAATCCCTGGCTCCGTGTGAGTGCTTTACAGTACCGTATACGCGCGCCCGGGAAGATCGCATGACTAGTTTTTTAGAAGTTATCATACCTACATGATGCGCCGACTAGTCTTCTAGTGAGGTATTGCGCGCGCGTCCCTATCAGGCTCATCTTCTACATCGCAAATGGACTCTCTCAAAGAAGATGTTTGCACGCGTGTCCGGAGTTTTCTAGACATAATCAATGAGCTCGGCAATATAACAAGCGAGCGACTATGGCGCGCGCATTGTAGGATCGTGCTATGTTTAGAAAAATATTTACATCCAGGAGCCATGGCTAATTCGGTGTTGTTGGTTGGCGTTTGAGCTTATCTCCCTGATATTCAGTGTCATCGTCGGCGTTGTGGTGACGGCGCCAGTACTGTGGATAGCGGGCAGGTTCCTCGTTGGCCCTACTAGGGCGAAGTTTACAGACGCGATAATAATAGTTGTTCTAGGTGTGGTTTCGGGGGCGGTGATCGGTGCTCTTTTCAGCGGGTTCATCGGCGCGGTGGTGCAGATAGTGGTCTTCCTTTTCCTGATCAAGTACTTCTACGAGTGCAGTTGGTTAAAGGCCCTGGCTGTCGCTGTTGTGACGGTTGTTATCTTCGTCATAGTTGCGATAATCCTCGGGGTCCTCGGGTTTGCGATCCTCTCACCGATGCTTTGAATATAAAGTGGGCTTTCTGGTTGGACAGTGCTTGTATGCAGATAATTGAGCACGCCATGTATGTGTGTGCGGTTACTCCATTTTGGCTCCGCACTCAGCACAGAACTTGCTTTCAGCTTCGTTCAGTTTTCCGCAGTTTGTACAGAATCGTTTACCCGGCTCAGGAATAGGTGTGCTAATCTTGCCGGCCTTGATGTCCCGAATCTCATCCTCCTTAGAAATAATCAGGTGCGTAAAGTCACTGATCTTAGCAACGATATCTGCGACCTCAGGGTTCTCAGGCGCGTTAATGGCCTTACATTCATAAATCATCACCCCAAGTTTGTGGTAGAGATCATCCATCTGTTTCTTTGTTGAGCGGATCTCCATCTCTACTCGCTTGACGTCGACCACCTTATCGGTCTCCTTCCCGACCTTCACAGCGCCTCTCTTTATTTTGTCGAGGATTTCTGACACTTTTACCACTGATTGTAATTTGGTAAACATAGTATAAAGAAGTAACCTACACTCTTCCAAATACCACAGACGCGTGTCTCGTGTGGAGGCGATAATAATGTTGGGGCTACCCACACGCACGGAGCGCGCGCCTGGTCTAGGTGGTCTGAGACGCCCCCAGAAAGGCTCACGAAACAAAGGTTGGCACAACGCATCCTTTAGGGGTTTCGCTGACTACATGCTGACAACGCAGTTCAATGATACTCTAATGAGATTAATAGAGCTGGCAAAGGAGGAGCAAATCGTAATCATGTGCGCCGAAGTCTTACCGTGACGCGCGCGCAAACCGGGAACATGTCCTCACTCCATGGATAAAAATCGATGATACAAACATCACATATCCTTGACTAGCAGCAAACTAAGCGAATATTATTGTAATTTTGTTCTGCTACCGCGTCTGGTATATATAATGGCGTTGCGCGCGCCAAGAAATACATAACTCCCTAGTGGAAATAAGTATTAAGTAATGACTGACAGCACGCACGCGCAACATGGCAATCTGTGGATACCCCATATTTCTCTATTATGAGTGCATGCGCGCAATTTATCCCAGTAATCATGAATGATTATCCGATAACACTATAGGCATGATTGATAAAGGGTAATTCAGGGATCCAAAATTCCCCAACTGGAAATAGACCCCTTACCCTGAGATGAGACTGAAAAAATGGTGATTTCAAACATTCCCAACATTGGTTTGGATAATAGTCTCTTTTTAAGAGGAACTCGGGAGAGGTTTGAATTAATGTAAAGGGGGGATTGGATGGAGGTTCATAGATTTTGAGAGAAACTAAAATGCGCGCGCTATAGATCGGGCACAATAACCGTCACATCCCCCAACGGTGAAAACAAATGGGTCCGCAGCACAACCCACGCTATAACATGGAGCTCGACGGGAAGCCCCGGGTCAAACGTGAAGATTGAACTTCTCAAGAGTGGGGTGGTTAGCCTGGTCATCTCGTCAAGCACCGCAAATGATGGGTCCTACAGCTGGAGCTTACCATCCACGGAGACCCTAGGAACCGATTACAAGATCCGGGTAACTAGCACCTCAAACTCCGCCATCACTGACTCCAGTAACAGCAACTTCGCAATTGTTGCTGGGACGTTGACAGTAACTTCTCCAAACAGTGGAGAAAGTTGGAAGCGAGGCACAACCCAAACAATTACTTAGTCAAAGTCGGGGGTCCTCGGCTCCTACGTAAAGATCGAGTTTATGAAAGGTAGAGTAGTCAACAAGGTAATCACTTCTAGTACAGCGAACTATGGCATCTTCAGCTGGACTGTGCCTTCGCGCGCGCGCGAGTGGTCTAGGCACGGGCACCTACATGGTTACAGCTTTCTCAGGGACAAGCTACGACCAGAAACAGGATGTTGCAGCCACGGTAGGCCAGGAGACCACCAACGCAGACCTCACATTGACCGTAGCTGTTGAGCCAACCGGTGTCATTACCGGGACTATCTCCGATACCGACAACAAACCAATTGCTGGTGCATCGGTTTCAGCAGGTTCTGGTGTGGCCACAACCGATTTCCAGGGTGTGTATACAATCTCAAGCGGGCTCCCAACGGGAAGTTACACGGTCACCGTCTCGGCACATGGATATCAGGACCAGAATCGGACCGCCGTCTCAGTCACGGCAGGTAACACGACATCGGATATTAACTTCAAGCTGGTCAGGATCCCAGCTTCAAAGTCTGGGACGATCTCGGGCACCGTAACCGGCGAAGATAATCCTCTGACGAGCAAATTATCCAGTACATTAACATGCGTACCGGGTAAATCCAGCATTAACGTTGGGGAGGCAATCACGGTCTCGGGAAGCATCACCCCCGCCGCATCTGGAGCATCTGTTTCGATCGAGTATAAAATCGGCTCAACAGACGTCACCAGGACCTCTACGACTGGAGGCGACGGCAAATACACCGATAGTTACACACCTACAGCCGCAGGGTCCTGGAACGTTGAGGCCTCATGGGCGGGCAACGCCCAGTATTCCGGTGAAAGCAGTACAACGCAAACCGTCACCGTATCTCAGCCTACGGTGACCACAGGCGGAATCAATGTCAAGGTCATCGACGTTAATGGTGGCCCAATAGTTGGGGCGAGCGTGTCATCGACGAGTACACCGAGTTGACAATCGACTCTTACCGGGGTGACTGAGTCAGATGGGTCGATGGCTTTCACCGGCGTTAGTCCAGGCAGCTATAACTTTGATGCCAACGTACCGGGTTACATGAAGAACTCGGGTACCGTGAGTGTCACCGCTGGTAGCACAGCTGACCTCTCAATTACTCTTCAGGTACAGCCCACCGGAGGGATCAAGCTCACTGTCCTCGATAGCGGTGGCAAATCCATAGTAGGAGCAAGTGTCTCATCGACGAGTGCACCCAGCGGACAGGCTGCTCTGAGTGGGGTCTCAGGCTCAGACGGATCAATCACATTTACTGACGTCGCTGTAGGTAGCTACACTCTTCAGGCTAGCATGACCGGTTACGTAGCAAACACTGTAACGGCGACAGTAACCTCGGGTAGCACGACATCGTCATCAATCACGTTGCAAATCACAGGAGGAGTGGGTACTCCCTCAGGCGGTGTGCCCGGCTACCCCTACGAGGTGATCGCTGCTGGCGCTATAATCGGCGTATTTGTTCTCCTCCTGCTAAGAAGGAGACAATAATGCGCGTGTCTGAGCATTATTCATGGGCTGTTAAATCGACGCATGCAACATTTTTGTGTGATTAAATGGGTTTTAATAACATGCTTCCGTAAAGTTATTGATATTCGATGAGCATGAACTTTGATCTATACGACGGGGAGAGACGAAAATTCAAGGAAAACGCCATCGAGAAACTGGACCCAAGCATTAAAAATACTTTGAAAATGTTAATAAGAAATTATCACCGTGATGAACTCGAGAACAGACTGAATGAACTCATTTGTTAAATATATACACGTGCGTACCTTCTCTCGACGAGAAACGTCGCCAGCACCATAACTTAACATGAGAACCGCGTGCGCGGCGTGCGCTCCAGAGAAAGAATGATATGATGTGTACACGAATACCACTTGTTTTTTAGACTCTCTTTGGAGGTCCACGCGGAGGAGCATAAGGATGGAGGGCAGGTGGCGGCGGGTTGGGATGCGGCTGTTTCTTGGGTGCACCTTTAGAAGGGACATCAGCTGTTCCATGAACAATTTGCATATGGTGTTTGAGCTCCTCTTCTGATTTGAAGGGAACCCCACATATCTCACATTTGTACTCGGCTTTTTTCGACATTAGATACCGCCATTTGACTTTGTTGAAACAAAATTAATAAATGCATCAGCACACGCGTAACCCAACCACGTAGCTCCAACCCTCCTCACACCCTTCCATTCACTTATCGCGCGCGTGTTTTGGTTTTTGGGACGCTCTCCTTTGAAAAACGGGTGAACGTTTGTGAGCGGGGAAGATACAATCAGGAAACGAAAAGATGTTGTGACAGAGTTCCTCCGACGCGTAAGTCAGGGAAAACCGAAGGAGAGTCTTAACCTGTTCGCAATGGACTGTAAACAGCACAACCCATACGTCACCTGCGACATAGTTGATCTGATGGAGTCGATGTCATCAGCCTACGAGAAGGGGGAATCGGAACACACGGAGGCGGACTTCTCCGTGAAGTATGTTCTGGCTGATGGGGATCTGGTTGCGGCGTACACTCAGTTTTTAGAGGTTAAGGGTAGGCCTGCTCAGGGGAGGCTTAGGCAGGTGCATCTCTTTCGCTTCGACGTCGATTGTAAGATAGTGGAGTATTGGGATATCACCCAGCAGATATTGGCCACTCAGCCAAACGCGGGCGAGGCCTTCTAATCGCGCGCGCACATCAAATTCTTGAAATAAATACCAATAGGAAAACAATGTCCGTAAGAATAGTGAACAGATGAAAAAAGTGCCGGATGTATTATATATATGAAACTAATTAATTTATGATGAACATAAGAACAATAATTATAGGGTTAATAATTGGTTTATTGGCGGGTACTAGCCTAGGGTATGGTTCAACAAGTTCACAAATTAGCGGGCTACAAAATCAAGTCAACACACTACAAACCCAAGTAAGTTCTGTTCAGTCAGAAGCGAACAAAGTACCAGATCTGCAACAACAAATCACAATTCTAACAAACGATAAGTCAACCTTACAAACCCAATTAAGTTCCCTGCAGCCAGAAGCGAACAAAGTACCAGATCTGCAACAACAACTCACAATTCTAACAAACGATAAATCAACCCTCCAGAGTCAAGTAACAACCTTACAAACCCTAGCATCAACTCTACAAACTCAGATAGACACATTAACACGCGCGAATGCCAAGCCATATATTGTGGGCGTTAAGCTGTTTGATCCTCAAAACAATACCCTGAACCTCGTAGGCTTCAATATAAGAGACAGCTTCACTGAAAACGACTTTATTTGGCTTAAGGACCACGGCTACAACGCCATCAGACTAAACCTCTACTGGGGCACAATGGAGCCAGTCAAAGGCGCCGTAAACTGGACTAACCTCGACAACACCCTGAACCTATGCCAGAAGTACCACATATGGGCCTGGGTTGACATGCACCAGTGGGAGTACAGCAGCTACTTCAAATTCGACATGAACGGCGACGGAAAAATTGATCAGGGAAACGGCTTCCCGAGTTGGCTCGTCTCAGGGGGCGGCTACACAAACGATGAAGCTGGCAAGAAGCTGTTCTCCGACGACTTCCTCCTGAAGAGAGGCTACGGTGTGACGAGCTGGAACACCTTCGAGGATTTCTGGGCCAGCCTCGTGACGCACTGTAAGGCGCAGCCATATTTCAGGAGTATAGTCTGTTGGGAGATGTTGAATGAGCCTACGCATGGTGCGGTGCATGATGATGGTGTTAAGGTGGCTTGTAATGTCAGGTACACTGAGTGGATCCGGATGGTGAGGGCGATTGATCCCTCGACGATTATTTGTCTGAGTCAGGTTAATGATGGGTTTAATGAGAGGCAGAATTTCTCGAATATTATGTGGTGTAAGTCGGCGTATCCGGAGTTTGGCGTCGGTTGGTCTCAGGAGACCATAAACGCCTATCTTATGGACAGGAAGACGGATTTTAACGATGGTATGGGTGTGCCGTATGTTATTAGTGAGACAGGTATTTCGCCTTCCACGACTCTTGGTAATGCGACTGACTTCTTTACGAGGCTATTCGATGCTCAGAGGGCGATTTTGGGGGATGGTCAGTGTAGCTGGTTTATTTGGAGGTATGATGTGGCTGATTCTTCGGGGGGGTATTTGCCTCCTAGGCTTGCTGATGGGTCGGATTCGATGCTTCAGAGTGTCTTAGCTAGGTTAATGGGGCCCCAGTAGGGTGCTCGATCATAGAAACGATCTAATGAGTTCAGGAACCCCAATTGGCGCGTCGCTGTCTCTGAAATGATTAAAAAAATGGCTTTTATCCCCCAATTACGGATTGGAGATTTGCCTTGACGCGCGTGCATATATAATTTATTTGTTAGCATACGCTCAGATTCCATTGTTCCATTATTTCTTGGATCTTGTGATAAGTAGATTGTCCTCGGCTTGAGCGAATTCGGTGAAGCATTTCATGCATACATCTCCCTCGCCTGGGATGTAGGCCATAAATGTCGTGAGTGGTATTTTGCATCTAGCACATTTTACAGTGGCCTTTTTGGATTGATGTATTTTTGCCATTGAATTTAATTTAGCTTTTTCTTCTTAAAAAACCATTTGTATTATTGTTTCTACGTGCGCGAGGTCCGGATGGAATGG
>Ga0182021_10000507_pt1 | contig 41754 bp, 29 predicted proteins | sample 612E3MmetaG_FD_120493 | JGI IMG/M metagenome (GOLD analysis project Ga0182021, IMG submission 120493) | Permafrost microbial communities from Stordalen Mire, Sweden - 612E3M metaG (Illumina Assembly) | ecosystem: Environmental > Terrestrial > Soil > Wetlands > Permafrost | place: Sweden... | reverse complement strand
GAGCTATGGCGCGCAGGAACGCAATATGGCGCGCTTTTCAAACCTCAACGCGCGCATCATGAAAGACTACGTAGAGTATGTGCGCAACATAAACACCAGCCAGCTGCTGGTCAACGTCGGCTCTGTGGTCATTCTCGCGGGGGCGCTGCTCGCGCTGATCGACGTTTTGCACCTGCCCGGTGCCACGGTGCTGGTGCTGCTGTACCTGTTCTTTATGATCATACCACAGTTCAACTCCCTTCAGCTCAACTACCAGGCGGTCGTTAACATGCTGCCCTCGTATGCAAACGTCGTGGATATCAAGGCCCGCAGCGAAGCAGAGGCAGAGCGCGAGATTGCCCGGCCGCGTGATGTCACACTGCGACGGCGCGTCGAGTTGCGGGATGTGTCGTTATCCTACGCCGCTGAGGGTCAGTCGGCGGTTGAGCACGTCACCCTCAAAGTCGACGCGGGAAAGATGACCGCGATCGTGGGCACGTCAGGCGCCGGGAAAAGCACCCTCGCCGACCTCATTATGGGGCTGATAGAGCCGCAAGAGGGTGCGGTGTTGATTGACGACGTGCCGCTCGATGCGGAGCGGCTGCACGCGTGGCGCGGGTGCATCGGCTACGTCGCACAAGAGACGTTTCTCTTTAACGACACCGTGCGCGCGAACCTGCTCTGGGCGTATCCCAGCGCGACCGAAGATGAGCTTCAGATGGCGCTCCGCTTGGCCGCAGCTGACGATTTTGTCGCGCGGCTTCCGAAGGGGATGGAGACGGTGCTCGGCGACAGGGGGGTGCGCCTGTCGGGCGGGGAGCAGCAGCGGCTCGCCCTTGCGCGGGCGTTGCTCAGGAAGCCGAGCGTGCTGATCCTCGATGAGGCAACGAGCAACCTGGACTCAGAGAACGAACGGCGCATTCAAGGGGCGATCGAGGCCCTGCACGGCGGCATCACCATCGTTGCCATCACCCACCGTCTCTCGACGATCCGCAACGCGGACGTCATCTACGTGCTTGAGAACGGGCGTGTAATAGAAACCGGTGACTGGGAGTCGCTCACCGCCGGAGAGACTGGGCGTTTCTTTGAGTTATGCAGGGCGCAAGACGCGCTGCCTGGGATAGAGGATGTCGGTGCGGCCCCACAACGGTTCGGACCCTCTGTTTCGCCGGTCGAGTGATGGGGCAGTCGCTCTATGTGCAGCCGATTGATACCGGCACGTGGGAAATGGTCTACGCCGATGACGTCTTACGGGAGCGAGGAGAGTGCGCGATTCGTGCGCCACAGCGACACAGTCAAAGCTAGTCAGCTTCATTTGACTGCTCTACTTGTATCGGGCGCGACGCAGCAAACATTGCCAGAATGCGCTACGTCACTGCATTACCTGGACCGCGACAAACGACTGTCGAATGCCTCGATGCAGACGAAAGAACTGGCTCACGCAAGGCAACTGGGTATGCGTCTGCAGTAAGATTCGGCGTTTCACGGGCCGACCCATATACGGTGATTGCATTTTTTGATAGACGCCGCTAGGCAGCGTCGCTGCGGTGCTCCGCGGCCTATGTGAGCTAGGTGAGCGGCCCGAGAGGCGAACACGGGACTAAGCCTATATCGTTCGGCGCCCATATGTGGAGCTATGAAAGACAACGAGACAAAGGAACGTTTTTTGGAGTTGCTGGCCAAAGGGCTCCCGTTAGCAAAAATAGCCGCCGAAATCAAGGTCAGCAAAACTACCTTGGTAAATTGGGAGGGCGATCTCAAAGAGCAGATCGATAATCTCCGGGCGATGGAGCTTGAGGCGATGTACGACAAATACCATCTCTCGACCCGGAAGAAAGTCGAGTTTTTTGGAGACATACTGAGTCGGATTCAGCGCGAACTCGAAACGCGGGAGTTGTCCGAGATCCCAACGGAAAAGCTGTTTGCGATGTACGCGCACTTCTATCGAGAGGCGCAGCACGCATTGCCAGAGCTTACGTTTCGCAATGACGATGAGGTCAAGGTAGCGAAGGCCATGCGGCTCCCTTCGTCTCTTGAGACGGAACTAGCTGAGGATCGAAGTTATCGACCCTAGCCGAAAAAAGTTGACCAAAACTTGACCAAAACTTTACGATTTTCAGCGCGGCTATCGCGTCCACCGCCTGGAAATGACATCGCAGTGTGCACCAGCGGTAACGGCGTCACGAAGGGCTATTCGTGGATCGAGACTCATGACAGGCACTCGGAGCGATACGATCTAGATTTATCTAGATTTATTTAATTAATTTTATAATATTCTATATATAATATTAACGTTTAACGGCGCATTGCTATTCTTAAGACGTAACGGGGTCGAACGATTCAACATCTGATCAAAGACGGCGTCTCGGTCAACTGGCACAATGCAGGTGACTGCTGATACTTCACGACAGATCGCAAACCGCGCTTATCGGCAAACACGTCGAATAGACTCAGTGGCGTCAAGCCTCCGCGTCGCAGAGTAGTCGGAGATTTCCCCGTAAGCAAGAGAATGATGCGTGACCGCAAAACTAAGTCAGCGATACCCGCGCGGCCCCGCATAAAGCACTCGGCTTCATTGCGACATCATCACTGTTCTTTGATACAGGATAATGGCGAACACGATGACGCAGATAACGACAAATATGGCGATATTCTTTCTCCACGCCATAGTGATCACGGAGGGCTTGGTAAGTTCGACGAGGACGAGGAATTCGATGATAATGAGTACAGAAAGATCTCGAGCGCGCAGACGTTGAGCAAGACCAAAAGAGCGATGGTGGCAAACGTGAGCGCTAGTAGGCTCTACACAAAACGTTGCGTCTCGGTGATAATCATGCTGTTCAACCAGCGGAGCTATTTATCACTAAACGCTGGGTTCTCATAAAGACGTCTGTCCGTGCTCGTTACCTGCACCGAGTCGAGAGGTTGAGTAGATGAACGTGCTGAATGACGGCGAACAAGGATGACTCAACTTTTTGATGGATCCACGATTCGACTATAAAGAATTGCGATTCTTCATGTGAAGCGAATAGACACGTAAATATAGTAACGTTTCTGTGATGGTGCTGATACCAGACGAGCTTGCGCTCACGAAAAAAAAATGATCTTTATGCCAGCAATAAGAACGCCCTAAAAAAGAGCGTTCGACGCACACGAGTTTATTCGACGACGACTATACCGAGATCCGATATGAAAGGAAAGCGCGTGATCGTCACAGGCGGCCTCGGTTTTATCGGTAGCCACCTGGTAGAAAAGCTGGTGGAAGATAATGACGTCGCAATAATCGACAACCAGTCCACGGGGAAGCGTGAAAACGTAGCGCATTTGATTAGTGACAACCTAAAGATCATCGAGGGGGATGTCCGGACACTCAATCTGGCAGCGATTTTTGAAGAGTGTGAGTATGTTTTTCATCAAGCGGCCCTGCCAAGCGTTCCACGAAGCGTCAAAGATCCTTTGGCCTCCCATGAGGCGAACATCACAGGAACGCTGCGGGTTCTGATTGCGGCCAAGGACGCGGGCATACAAAAGGTGGTGTACGCTTCCTCGTCGTCGGTGTACGGCGACGCCCCTGAACTTCCGAAGAGAGAGGATATGCCTTTAAACCCCCTGTCGCCGTACGCAGTGACGAAGATGGCTGGCGAATCCTACTGCAAGGTGTTCCACGAGATCTACGGCTTGCCCACCATCTCGTTACGCTACTTCAATGTATTTGGACCGCGACAAGACCCTCTTTCGCAGTACGCAGCGGTGATTCCAAGATTCATCACGGCGACGCTGAACTATTCGTCACCCATCATATATGGAGATGGCGAGCAGAGCAGAGATTTCACCTTCGTGAAACACGTCGTTGATGCGAACGTGCTCGCGTCCGAATCCAAAGAGACTGGAACGTTTAATATAGCGTGTGGCCGAAGCATTAGCATCAACGAGCTCGTCGCACTAATCGGCGAGATAACTCGTAAGACCGTCGAAGCACAACACGCTGCGCGTCGACCGGGAGACGTAAAACATTCGCTCGCTGACATTTCGAAGGCGCGATCGTTTGGGTACGACCCTAAGGGCACCTTCAAAGACGAGCTTGAATCAACTGTCAGGTGGTTTGAAAATGGACTTAGATCAGGCAATCAAGGATAAGTCTGCACGGATTGCCGTTATCGGGATGGGCTACGTCGGATTACCGACGGCGGTGAATTTTGCTGAAAATGGCTTCAACGTTATCGGTGTCAGTAGAACTCGCGACAAAGTCAACGCGATTAATCAAGGCTCATGCTACCTCAAAGATTTAGACATCGACGAGAGAGTTGCGAGAGTCGTTCGACGCGAGAAACTGACAGCGACGACTGACACCACAGAGGCCACCAAGAAAAGCGATGTAACCATCATTACGGTACCAACGCCAGTTACTCCAGACAAGAAGCCTGATTTGTCATTCATCATTTCTGCGGGCCAGGGCATTTCACGAGGCCTGGGTCCCGGCAAGCTCGTCGTCCTCGAATCAACAGTATATCCGGGAGTGACCGACGAAGTGCTAAAACCTGTACTCGAAGAGTCGGGGTTAAAGGCAGGCACTGATTTTGGGTTGGCCTACTGCCCGGAACGGTATAATCCAGGGGATGCAGCGCACGGCATCCTTGACGTCGTTCGCGTTGTTGGTGGCATCACGCCTCAATGGACTGAAATCACGGCGCAGTTGTACAGAAATAACGCGAAGGACGTTGTGACCGTCAGGGACATCAAGACTGCGGAAGCGGCAAAAATCATTGAGAACATTCAAAGGGATCTCAACATCGCGCTTATGAACGAGCTCGCTTTGATCTTCGAACGCCTGCATATCGATATCATGGAGGTGATACGCGCCGCCGCGACCAAATGGAACTTCAACGTGTATTATCCAGGCGCCGGGGTCGGCGGGCACTGTCTGCCTGTCGATCCTTACTACCTGGTCCAAAAAGCAGCAGAGTTGGGCTACCACTCTCAAGTGATAGCTGCTGGCAGAGCTGTCAACGACTCCATGCCATTCCACGTTTTGCAACTGATTGTGGATGCGCTTAACGAACAGAGCAGGGCAGTAAACGGCTCGAAAATAGCGGTGCTTGGATTGACTTATAAAGAGAACGTCAGCGACTACCGTGAGAGCCCGTCCGTGGTAGTCATTGAGGAACTCACAAAGAGAGGAGCGAATGTTCATCTGGTAGACCCGTATGTTGAAGAAAGCGTTCTAAGGAAGTTTGCGATCCCTGTAGAGATGGTTTATCCGGCACTCTCCGGAGCGGACGCACTTGTCCTTATGACAGCACATCGCGATTTTGAAGGGCTTGACTTACCAAAAATCAGGGATATGATGCGCACGGCCATAATCGTCGACGGGAGACGCATCTTCGATCCTGATGCAACGAGGCTAGTAGGATTTGTCTACAAAGGCGTTGGAGCTAAGAATGAATGAACCGCAGACGCCCATAACCAGCGGCACCATAAACTACCTTCTTGGTGACAGTGATAAATGAAGTTCCCCATACCGCGTTGTAGAATTTCCGTACAATTGGAGTAGAAATTCTTCCCGCAAATTATTCGCAGCATAATCGGGCCTTAAACTCGAGCTTTCTTGCCACGATTGCCCGTTCTCAACAGTAATATTAGTGCCATATTAGTGCCATACAGGTCGGTGCTACTATTTGCGTTATTCAGTGAAATGACTGGCCGATAAGTTGAATGCTTTCCTTCATGATTTGAGATATTGACTGCCGTAATTTGTGCTTCTCCTAAGGTGAGTGCTGCGGGATACTGATCCGTTCTATTACCGGTTCTGAGTATGCAAACTCCATGATTTTTTCTTTCGTTCATCCACGGTCCTCGTAATGCCTTCGCTCCGACCGAAAAGCTGTTTGTGATGTATGCGCACTTCTATCGGAAGGCGCACCACCGTTGCCCGAGCTACGTTTAGAGCTTAGGGTGAGGCCCACGCACTCAAATCCGAGCGGAAATCGGTTGGCTATATGGTGTCTGAGAGATGTAAGCGAATATCCACATGATGCGCTAGGCAAAAGTAGGGCAAAACTTTGCCTCATTTTCGAGGGGGGCGCTTGGCAACTGCTCCTACTCGGTCAAAAACGATACAACAGTGCGCTCGTGCAAGGCAATCTGCAATTGAGGGCGAATACTCAAGCCCTTCAAAGCCGGGCTGACTCACCCGCTTGACCACAGGATCAAACGCGCTGAACGCGCCGACGTGCGCGCCCGTCTTCAAGCCCATGTGGGCAACTTTTAGGGTGGGGGGCTTCGCGAATGTCATCGGTATCGGGCTTGAACGAGAGGCTGAGGCGGGGCACTTTTTTACCCCGCGGTCCCTGAGCGTTGTAAGAGCGAGCTGGGCGACGTGTTAGGCTTGCGCTTGGTTTACCGCCAGTGTAGACCTCAGCAAAGGCGCTGAATAGCGTTGTGCCTCAGCGAACGTGCATGGTGCTTTTGTGTCCTTGGGCAGGCACCAGCCAAAACCCGCCCCTGCATTAAGGAACAGAATAGAGTGGCCTAAATGTTGAAACAGACGCGAGATTGCCAAAACTGAAGTCCAAAGATCGTTTATAAAAATGGCAGAAGTATCCGATTCATGGACATTAGTGATTACGACAACTGGTATTACAACAGACCCACAGCCAAAGGATATCTGAAGGGTAAGAAACTTGGACAAATTTTGACATGTTAGGGTGTTTTGAACCAGATATGGTATTTGAATCTGGTTCGGATTTAGGTTACGCGTTGAGAGAAGCAGAAACGCGGGGAATTGACAAGGCGATCAGGTCAACAGGGTATGGCAATGCTCTCGGGGTTGTGCACATTCAGAGAGGGATTTGGATGCAAAAACGCTCATCTCTTCTTTGACAGGGCACAAAAACTGCTCGGGTATCGTCCCCGAACGAACGAAGTTCGTGAAGGACTGAAGCACGTTCACGAGTGGTTTGTTGTAAACTGGGACGATTTAGAGCGCGCTGTGTTTAATCTTTCAAGCTTTCGCAGCCTTTAAATAATAAGCAATCGAGTTTCTGTTTGCACATTCGTCGTGATCGTCGAGACATAACGCCGGCAAGGCGGGCGCGTTCCAGTAAGATTCGAACATCCTTCGAACTGGAACACCCTTGAACAATGAAAATCCTGCTCGTATATGACAAAGGAAATCTGCAGCCACTAAGGAGGTTTTTGGTAACGCAGAAAGCACACACGTCATTCGTGCCTGCAAGGATCCCTATGGCGCCAGGAGAGCTAAACGAACGTATAGCTGAAGTGCAGAGCGACGTACGCATTTGATGATGAATTGTTACAGCGCGTTGCCTACTAGCAACTGCCTGCGCGCTAACGTCATCTAAACCCTGAAATTTCTGTATAAGGATCGGCGGAAGTGATTGCTTCAGGCAGTGATCGTGCAATGCTGTGAGCGCAGATTTGAAAATTGGAGAGCCACCGAGATAAAAGCAACAAATTAACTGAGTGAGGCCGGATATGCCAACTTGTCGGCAATTTGGCACCGGGGGAACGCAGATTTACCCTAATGCGAAACATAGGATCTTTATTCAAGATTATGTTCAAATCGGATCGCATTGTGCTATTTGCGCCGTATCGACTATTGATGGCAAAAAAAGGAACTGTCACTCTGCAAGGAACAGCAGAACTGGCAGCCATATGTAATCATGTCCGGAATGACTGTGGGAGAGAATTCAACGATTGGAGCTTTTAGCTTGGTGAACCGAGTTGTCTTGAAGAATAGGCTGGTGCATGGCGCTCCGATTATCAGCTCTCCGCGACAGTCAGACAAAGATTCATGCGACGCGAAACTATGAGTGTTAAGATTCCCCTTTTCAAGATCTATTGGGATAAGCTAGACATCGAGAATGTCGCGAATTCGCTTGCGTCTGGATTGAATTGGGCAATAGGTGAAAATGTTGGCTTATTCGAAAACAAGATCAAGCGTTACGTTGGCACCAACTGCGCTACTGTTTTCAATTCAGGGACTTCAGCACTTCATTCTGCGCTCTTAGCTTACGGCATTGGACAGGGTGATGAAGTTATAGTACCCTCTTTCACTTTTGTCGCTACTGCAAATGCGCCACTTTTCGTTGGAGCAAAACCAGTTTTTGCAGACGTTGAGGAAGAAACTTTCGGTTTGGACCCAGAAGACGTGATGGAAAGGATTACAACTCATACAAAAGCAATAATACCTGTTCACTACGGAGGATGTCCGTGCAGGATCCGAGAGCTCAAGGAAATCGCCCAAGATAATGGCCTGGTTCTCATAGAAGATGCAGCCGAGTCTTTTGGCGCCAAGATCGAAGAATCACGAGTTGGAACTTTTGGCGACTCAGCAATGTTCAGTTTCTGTCAGAATAAGATTATCACCACAGGAGACGGCGGTGCGGTTACGACTGATTCCGAGCAAGTACGCGACAAACTTGAATTGATACGCTCTCACGGGCAAACTAAAAAGCCTCTGGGGCCGGAGCAAAACTACGGCTCGGATTACGTTACGTTGGGATACAACTTCCGGATGTCAAACATCGTTGCGGCATTAGGAATGACTCAGTTGGACAAGGCAGATGCCATCATTGGCATGCGACAAAAAAATGCGCATTATTTGACTTCCAAACTGAAAAGAAATGACGGTGAGGTTGTGACTCCTACGTCCCCTTCCGGGTACTATCCTGTATACCAGATGTACACGATAAGACATCCCGCGCGAGATCAGTTGATGTCACACCTGTTTGATAGAGGAATAATAACTAAAGTCTATTTCCCGCCTGTGCACCAGTCCTTTTTTTTCCGGCAAGTTTTAAAGTGTTCGAGTCGACTACCGGTTACAGAAGAATTGGCTACGCACGTATTGACACTCCCCCTATGGCCACACATGAAGGAGGAAGAGATGAACTACGTCGTCGATGAGATCTGTAGTTTTAGGACGTGATGGACATGCGCGAGCTCGCGGACTTCTATGCGGATAGCGTTATCCTCGTTACGGGCGCATCTGGAACCATCGGAAGTGGATTAGTCGAGAGACTATCTCGGTTCGAGGCATCAACCATACGGATATTGGATAATAACGAAACGGGCTTGTTTGATTTAGATCAGAAACTGCGTTCGCGAAAGATTAGAATGTTTGTGGGAGATATAAGAGATAAGGCGCGATTAGCGAGGGCATTTGAAGGAGTCGACGTCGTTTTTCACTGCGCAGCATTAAAACACGTGGTTTTATGCGAGAACAATGCGTTTGAAGCTGCCAAAACAAACGTATTTGGGACTCAAAATGTGATCGAAGCTGCCCTGGAGAAAGAGGTTGGGGGCGTCATATTCATTAGCACGGACAAGGCTGTCAATCCCTATAACGTGATGGGGGCAACGAAGCTAGTTGCTGAGCGCCTGATGCTCGCAGCAAATCAATACAAGGGCGCACACAGGACGAAATTCTCGTGTGTACGGTTTGGAAACGTACTCAATTCACGAGGCTCGGTCATGCCCATTTTTCGGAATCAAATAGAGCGAGGCGGACCGGTTACCGTAACACATCGAGAAATGACGAGATTTGTGATGACTATGGCCGATGCAGCTGAGCTTATAATGACGGCGGGGGCGACAACAAATGGTGGAGATATCTACGTTCCAAAATTGAAGTCTTTAAATGTGGTGGATCTTGCACAGGCGATGATTGAGGTACTAGCTGTGGAAAACGGCTATAGTCCAAGCGAGATCAAACTAATCGAAATAGGGAAGCAAAAAGGTGAGAAGATGTTTGAGGAACTGATGACTGAAGATGAAGCACAATGTGCTTGTGACGAGGGCACCTATTTCGTCGTGAATTTATGCAAGGAGGCGCGTCAACAAAAAGACAGTTCGAGATACAGCTCTGAGGAGGTACAAAACCTGTCTAAAGATGAAATCAAACAGTTGCTGAAAAAGATATATCGCCAGTGATTTTGCACGGCTACAGGAACCGTTCGTTTTTTGTAGAAAAACTCAACCTTTTTCTGAACAATTTGTCTGCTTGGTTGTCTGATTGACGACGGTCAACTGATGTTGACATTCAAGTTGACACGCATGTTACATAGGTTCTTACTTAAGGTTACTAACTTCAGCCGCTAGGTAACTTCTTCACGCAAGCCAGAATTCATAACTGTTAGCAAGCAGATGCTTAAAAATAACCAGATATAGTATGCAAGTCGTTTATTGAACAGTGGAAAACATGGAAAAAAGCGTAATAATTGTAGGCGCAGGAGGGTTTGCGAGAGAAGTATTAGGTATTTATATTGACTTAAAGCGTGAAAAAGACGTCATTGGCTTTGTAGAGGAGCAGAGTGCACGGGCAGGTGAACTCATCAACGGAAAACCAGTACGTGATACTTCTTATTTGGATCTAGCTTCAGAACAGGAGAGGCCGTTGGTCATACTGGCTATAGGCTCAACTAAACGCAAGCGACTTGCGCATAAGCTGCGCAATAATGGCTACTTCTTTGATACTGTCATACATCCAAGTACAATCCATTCGCGCTGGGTGCATATTCTCGAGGGAACGGTTATTGCACCAGGAGTTATATTAACTTGTCAAATCGAGATTGGCCGACACGTGATCATCAATCTTGGGGCACTCATAGGCCACGATGTTAAGCTGGGAGATTACACCACCGTCTCACCTGGAGCCAAAATTATGGGGCGTGCGACCGTAGGAAGAGAAGTATTTGTTGGCACAAATGCGACGATCTTAGAAAACATAGAAATCGGAGCAGGTGCTATTGTAGCGGCCGGTGCTGTAGTGACCAAAGATGTACCAGAAATGGCGCTTGTAGCAGGAATACCCGCTGCAGTGAAGAAGACCTATCGATCTGATGATGAAAAACCTTGGTGATTCATAATAGTTTTGTAATGGTTAGCAGAGATGTACACAAGTCACAGTGAGCACGTCGCCAAGAATCAACTATGTCAATCTCTCGGATTACTCAACAAATGAATTCATAGATATGGCACGATTAACTCGTTTAAAATAATACGCATGTGTAATAGTCACCTAATTCGTCTTTTAAGAACGCTCTTAGCGTGACACATCTGGCATTCAAATAAGCAAAGAACACGCATGATCAGCTACTCTTATAGTCCCTATCAATAAAACGAAAGAAATTAATTGAGACAATACAAGCTGAGATAGTAACTACTTAGACGTCAAATACGGGTGGTTCCATTTATATAAAAGGTATAGGGCGGACGAAATTCGGGAAATTACCTTCATCATTACCTGAAATGATATATGAGTCGATGTGCAACGCACTCAAAGATGCAACAATTAGCATCAAGGATATCAACGCCATATTTGTCTCGAACTTCTTATCTGGTCCACTAAACAAGCAACTGCATTTGAACGCTCTAGTCGCTTCTCTTCTTCCGGGTATGAATGTACCTATTGTGAGAATAGAAGCTGCTTGCGCATCTTCAGGGGCAGCTTTAAAACAAGCGATGTATGCAATTGGTTCGCTAAAAACCGTCATGGTTATTGGGGTTGAAAAAATGACCCAAAGCATCGGTGTTAAGCAAATTGATGCATTAGCCATGGCCTCGGATCAATTACTAGATCAATCCCAGGGACTTACCCTCCCTGCGAGCTACGGCCTAATAGCTCAGCAATACATGCGAAAATATGAGATCGATCACAAGGTGCTTGAAGAGGTTTCTTTCATAAATCATAAAAATGCAAATCTGAATCCACTTGCTCACTTCTACCATAAGGAAGTCACAAAGGAGATGATTAATACATCTCCGTTAATTGCCAGTCCCTTGAATTTGTACGATTGTAGCCCAATATCAGATGGAGCCGTCGCTATAATTATTTCGTCAGAAAAAAGTGGCGATAGGGATATAGAGATATTAGCTTCTCATTTTGTTACGGATTCGATTTCTATAACGCAACGAGGTAACTTGACATCTTTTAAGGCAAGCAGACTTGCTGCTAAAAAAGCGTATAGGGAGGCAGAAGTTGATATGAAAGATATCGATATATTGGAAGTTCATGATTGCTTCACTATAGGTGAACTGCTGGCCTTAGAGGATTTAGGATTCTGTAATTCCGGAGAAGCTTCAACGTTAGTTGAAGATGGCTATGTACTACCAAGTGGAGACCTACCCGTCAATACTGACGGCGGGTTGATAGGGAACGGCCATCCTATAGGGGCTACAGGTTTAGCGCAAGTTTATGAGGTCGTAACTCAAATTCGAGGAGAAGCAGGATTGCGGCAAATTGCTAATGTTGGTGTTGGTATGACGCAGAATATAGGGGGCGTTGGGGGAACAGCCGCAGTTACAATATTGGGTGAAGATTGAATGGTCTATGTTTGCGATAACTGTGACAAGCAATGGAGCTATGAAATTAAGAAGTGTATATTCTGCGGAAACGACATTCGGGAAGTGCTGCAAACCAGATATAGAATTGTAGGCTGTACGCAGGTCAATATTCCATCTCGCTATTACAGAAAGGTACCTTATTTTAGTTATCTTTTGGAAGATAAGGATGGTTCGTTAATCGCAAAGAGTTGCTATGAGGTGTTTAGCATAGGCGATGAAATCAACCTTAAAACAGATAAGTCAAAGGATCGGGGCGTTGGCATAATTGGCACTGGCCAAATGGGTACAGAGATTGCTGGATATCTCGTTCGTCACGGATATTCGGTTATATTGAAAACAAGAGATACTCAAGATAAAGACACAGCATTATCTAAACTCATCGGCAATCTATCAAGAAATAGCACAGCTGAACAAGTGGAACAATATGCCAAACAGGTGGAGATAACAGCTGACTATGCCGATTTAGAGAATTGTGCGCTAATAGTAGAAGCAACCCCGGAAAACCTTGATATTAAGAGAGATGTTTTCAAAAAACTCTCTGCAGCATGCAACAGGGAGGCGATACTTGCATCGAATACATCTTCAATTTCAATTGATGCAATTTCAAGCGCCACAGACAGACCGGAGAAATGTATAGGTCTGCACTTCTTTAATCCTGTGTCGAAAATGAATCTCGTGGAGGTTGTAGTAGGAGAGTATACTTCGGAAGATACAAAGGAAAAAATAATCGAGTTTAGCAAAGACCTAGATAAAGAAGCCGTAGTAGTTAAAAACAGTCCAGGCTTTATCGTAAATCGCTTGCTATTACCTCAAATTAACGAAGCCGTACATTTACTGGAAGAAGGTGTAGCAACAAGAGAAGATATAGATCGAGCAGTAACGAGTGGGTTGAACCATCCTATGGGGCCATTCGCTCTGGCGGATTTCATTGGGATAGATGTATGCATAAGCATACTTGAAACATTAAACAACGCATTAAATGGCGATAAATACAAGCCAGCAGACACTCTTTACAGTATGCGAAAAGATAATCAAATCGGGAAGAAAGTCGGCGAGGGATTTTATAAGTATTAACCCTCGAATCATTTTTTTTAGCGTATACATAAAAGCTACTATTGTAGATCCCCCCGAGTTGGCTTCAATAATGACGTCGCTCTCAATCACTTCGATTGCACCCGTCAAAGCAGAGGAGGTAAGAGCTCCTTACTCTCACGGTTCCTAGAATTTATCCCAGAGGACCAGCAGCTCGCTCATACCTCGTGCTCGCCAATTGCGGTTTATTTTGACACGCAAACGACCGTAGTATATGAGAAGGGCAGGGAAATTTGCTGTCAAAGAAGGCGAAATGATCGGTTATGCCTAAACCTCACGTTCGGGTGGTAGAACTCGATATTTTAAGGGCAGTTGCCATTATTATCATCGTTGTCTCCCACTTGAGCTTTTTTTTACCGACGGTAATCCCGGATTTTACGGTCGGTTCGTACGCACAGGTTTTCGTTACATATCTTGGTGTCGCACTGTTCCTTTTCATATCAGGGTTTGTTTTGTACCTCAATCACCCGAGTTTCTCTCAGCGGGGCGAGTTGACAGACTTTTTCAAAAAAAGAGTGCTCAGGATTTTCCCCCTGTATTGGCTATCTATTGCGTTAGTGTTTGTTGTTGGACGGCCGTTAGCTGATCTTGCTACTCGAGGCAACACACTGATTGTCGTCCTCGGACTGCAAGGCTTCTTGTCACCGAGGTTCGGCACGGGCATCATGACCGGTTGGTGGTTTATCGGAGTGATTTTGGTGCTTTACACGATATATCCGCTAATAATTGCACTTGCATCGGATGTCAAGCTCCCTGCTCGGATAGATTCTGATGTGCTAAAGTTCGCCCTGATGCTAATTGTTCCGTTCCTGATCCTCGCTGTAGCACACTTTGCCTTCTCTATTATCTCTGGTGATGTGTTTATTTTCTATGGCATTTTTGTGCTCGGCGTAGCGATAAGCAAGTATGACGTACTTGGCAAATACGGATTTCTAACGGACAATAGGACAAAACTCTTGAAAAACGTCGCGGTGGCGGCTGTTTCCTTTACGGCCTTTCTATTCATATACACCCTCTCGCTGCAACCCGCAAACGCATCCGCCGTATCACGCTTTGCGAGCTACTTTTCTTTTGTCATGACGAATGCGCTGTTTCTTCTATTCGCTCTGCTCACCTTTTGTCTGGTCCGCTTAGTTGTGGTTTCTTTTTCTAAAGCGTCCCGGCCGCTCTCTCGTGCGGTCTGGTATCGTGCGCTTCTCTTGATCTCTTTCTCATCGTATGCGATCTACCTGTTCTTTACGACGATTCTAATCCAATTTATGCACGCACTCTTGGTTACCCCGTTAACGGCGCTTGAGATCGACATCGTCCAGATCTTCGTCGGATTGCCGACGGTCGTCCTTATCGGTTTTGTGTTGCAGAGCACACAAAATGAAATCCTGAACAAAATCAGAAAATATCGTGCCGCTTCTTCGCCGTCGTCTGATTCGAACGAGTAACAATAACATCTTTTAATTTACAAGGTTTACTTTACAAGAACAACAACACTTTTGTCAAGCGAAACTTCCTTAGATAGTTATTAAGGGAAATGAACAAAGTCATGGGCGTGCTCCGTTAGAAACCGAGTAAACTTTTGCTAGTAATTGTATACTGTCGGAGCTCATTTCGGACTTTTCGCCTGGAACCGACACAATATGAGGATTTAAACGTCGAGTTTGCACTTCATGGGCTGCCCACTTATGTCCACGTTGCCTACACGTGACCTACTACGAGCTGGCAACCGCCAGCCGAAATTATTCTTAATGAGATTAATTGAGCTTTCTGTATCAACTCTATCTATCAACTCCGTATCTGGATCCATTATCCAAAAAAAGTCCTTAATCAGTCCTCGTCGTTACGGGAATAACATATTTAGTGGGTTCACTAGCGCGAAGATCAGAAAAAAAATATTGCTGATTGCATTTGCTGCTTAAGTTAAAGATGTTGGATTGCGACAACCTTATCTAGAAATCCTATCCGCACGCCTGCTTCTTTCATGCGCCGCCACAAGTTCCAGTCTGCTGGTTCGTAAAACTTCCAAGCGTCTATATCGTACTTGAAAAATCTCAGTTTAGACTGGTATAGCGTCGATATTTTCGAGATCTCACCTTCTCGAAGAGGGAACGCTCCGACCTCGTTCGATTCAGCTCCCCCCGCCTTGCGCTCGCGCATAACTTTTCCGTAAACCATCTCATAATCGCATTGCAAAGCGAAGTTCAGCAATGACTCAACATGGTCTTCGGTAAATTCATCATCATCATCCAAAAAGGTAATCCATTCTCCAGAGGACATCTCTAAGCATTTGTTTGCAGGTGCGACGCCTGCCACTTGCCACCTCTCTATACCGTCTTGTGGATAGGCTCCCCTCTTTGGCAAATTGTAAAACGTTACCCTGCTATCAGCTAGTGTTCTGAGGCGTTCTTCACTATCGTCCGTGCAATGATCACCGACAACTATTATTTCAAGATTCTTGTGCGTCTGCCGCAAAACGGATGGAATTGCGCGTTTTGTTAGCTCCCTGCTGTTGTTGTAGGTAGTAATCAAAACAGAAACGAGCGGCTGCTCATGTCGCACAGTCTTGTGTGAAGATGCTCTGCTCTGTTCAAGCAACTTCTTGTTCTTTGCTCGCTCAAGCTTATTCTTGGCATAGTTGTTGTACCGAAGCTCGTATCGAAGCCGCTTTGCTGCCGTCCTTAAAGAACCGATGAATTTAGCCGCTGAGTGGATTAAGACAGCTCTTTCTGTTGTTCTTCGTTTTGTCATCTGTCAAAGCTTTTTTGGTGTCGTGCGAGCGCCTCGCTTGAACGCCGTTCTCAACGTCGAAGCACCATACGGCTTGACGTGGGACAAGCGGCCTGCCTTTTCGGACTATGCGTGCGCATCCAGTTATTGGCTGCTATCTTCTTTGATGCCAAGTATCCGCGTCCTCGTCTCTAGGTTGCGCAGATCTTCGAATCGCTTTCATTTATGCCGCAGCGTCTTATATGGGCCAAGCCTTTCTTGCCAGTTTGCTCAACAGATTGTCTTGGTCATCTAGATGCTTAAGACCTCACCACCGGAATGTCGCGTTAATCATATTCCCTTTCGTATTGATAGCCTCATGTCCGGCCAAGACAACCAGTCTGGGTCGTTCCATTCTGTATATGAATAATGTAACCAAGATCGGGTGTGGCAATCCGTAAAACGTCTCCGACCCTGACGCATCTGAAACACTCACGAAGCATTTTTGCACCTTCATCAAAGGATAAATACTCATGAAATACTTGTTACAGATAAAATCTACATTATTGCTTTCAAAGGATAAACCCCGTCGGATCGTGGGCTAAGTTGGCATTTGACTCGATATACACGTTGATCCAACCTGTTATGCGTGCTCCAAGATCCTAGGTTAAACCTAACTCTTCCGCTCTTTTGTGCGAGTTTCCTAGCTTTCGGATTTGATGGTCAATTGTGATACAGAAGCAAGCCATCAACCGGTCTGCGAGCTTTGGAAGCTCAATGAGCCTGCATCCCGATACTGTCATAGTGTTTTTACATCTCCTCTTCTGCTGGTCTTGGACGCTTAAATAAACTGAGTATCAACTGTTTATCTTGCTCGTTTAGGCCAAATTTGTGTATAACGGCAGCGTATAAAACCAAGTCTACAATTGTTATCAGCGCCAGTGGGACGTTACCGAGATGCAGCAGGGCAGAAATAGCTACAATGACGGCTAGGCCGAAAAAGGCTGCCAAACTCGTTCCTCGGAACCCAAGAGCAAAGCCGTTTCGTCCCAGGAAAAAGAGCTGCAAAGCGAGCGCAAACGCTGCAGTAACTACTGTCGCAAATGATGCACCAAAGTAACTGTACTCGGGGATCAAAAGCACGTTTAAGCTTATGTTGAGAATGAATCCCAAGAAAGTTATTTTCAGGCCCAGCTTTTGCAGGTTAGCAGCCACAAGTGTGCTCCCCAAAAATATAGTCAGCCACATGAGCGCTGCGGACCAGATCAGTATTTGCAGAGCCGCGACAGATGGGTCGAATCTGGCCCCATAGAGGAGGTAGACGATCGGCTTTGCCCATATTGTGACGAAAAACGCCATTGGCATAGCAAGATAAAACAGGTATTTTATCGCCTGCGCGCAAGTGTCTCGAAAGGACAGCTTGGAGTCTCGGTGCAGCCTAGACAGCACCGGGAATATGGCGCTAAGAAATACGCTTGGAACAACGAGCGACGCCTCTGAGAGGGTATACGCAATGCTGTAAAAGCCGACTGCAGTCGTACCCTGGATAAATGATGTCATCACGACGTCAATCCTAAAGAAGATTATTACGCTCACTGCGCTGGCAGCCATTGGCCAAGCTTCAATTAGAGCACTTTTCCAGAAAGTGAAGTCGGCTTCAAGACGAGGCACAAAAAATCGTCGGACGCATATCAAGTAGACGTACGCTAATCCGATAACGGACCCGGACCCGGCCGTCAAGAGTACTAAGAGCGCAAATGCCACAACGTTCAAGTGCAGCTGTATCAGGATCACGGCTCCACAAAGTGGCACCACACTGGTTACGATCAACACTAAGGCCTGGAACTCAAGCTGTTCGAACGCTTGAAATATGGCCAAAAAGAGCGATGAAAGCGTGCCTACAATGATTACAACAGACAGGATGTAGACAACGAAAATGGTTTCCTGCGAGTACCCGATAACATTTACCAGCGCAACGACCAGACCGATGGCAGCGAGAGCTAACAGCACTTGCATCGGAATGAGGTTCGCCACATATTTGCTGGCTAGGCCTCTATCTTTGGCAACCTCTCTTGTAGCTAGCGTCGTCAGACCGAACGTCGCAAGACTAGCGAAAACTGCCGTGAGTGCCAGTCCAAGATTCAAGATCCCCAAACCTTGCGGGCCTAAGTACCGAGCAATGAGAATAATATAGATGGCACTCTCCCCATAACTTATTATCTGACCAATTGTCAGTAAGGACGTATTTCTCGCTACGCGTTTGGCGCTCGACATATTACTTCCGTAGTATCTTGATCTTCAGTAGCTAGACATTCGATGCGCTTAAAACAGCTGCTTGGAGGCCGCCTTTCTCGAACTGCCTGAGACTCTTGGACGTAAGCACTCTTATTTTTCGATACCAGATCAAGGCACATATGCTGACAGAAAAGACCGGCAGAACCTAAATAGCTTTGCGATTTCGCGACCCTTCACTTAACTTGGTGCTCGGTGATGTTACAAGCGGTATTCTCAATGCAAGATCATTTTTGAATGGCATAGTATCAGGCAAATAAGTTAGTGGATGTAGCTTCAAACTCGATGATCTTCTAACTAGAAGTCCTGCGTTCGAACCGTCAAGTTCTGAGGACTCCATCTACTTCATCGAAAGAGCAGTTGAGGAACTATGTGTAAAGCTGTAAGCGTAGATCAAAAGACAGCAGCAGCCATTGAGTACGCAACGAACAAAATGGACAAGGATACCAAAAATTGCGGTGAATGCGAGCGCAAAGCTCAAAACGCCAAACCCGTTTGCCCCAAATACCTGATAGCGAGGATTTAGGAGACAGCACTTAATGCAACGATAGAAATACGGGCGAATAAATAATAAAATGTATTTTTCGCGACGCGCCTTGCACGTGACATACTTTCTGTTCCCTGACATCAAAGCCGGTATCGAAATTCTTTGAAATGGAGAGTGGGCATCTCTTATCGTCTCTGGTCCGGAATTGATGATATGGAGATGTTCGGGTTTATAACCATTTTAGCCGATTCCAGAGAAACATATTGTCGCAACCTTTGCAAGGGGCGTAACCAAAGAAATCAACATTCGAGCAGCGTCGGCCACGATCTACGTATCTAGTTTATTTTTCGAAAAAGAACGGCGCTCTGCGACCTTTCGACCTATAGCTGGTGTTTTGCAAACGAGGGCGCGTGCAGTAAAGTATTACATCGCGTAATAGATTTTCACGCGGAAAGAGGAAAGCGCGCTGTTCGCGCAGTCGATAAGTTACAAAATGAGAACAAAGGTTTGCGCTATCACAATCGCTTACAATGACCCTAGATAGCTTACGCGTTTGCTTGAATCGCTCACAAGCCAGGGATCGCCCTTAAGTGGCCTCATCTTCATCGATAACTCTGATCAGATCTCTGCCCCAAAAACGAGCGCGTATTTCGCGTGCAATCCAGACAATACGAGTTTGCGCATTATTACAAAACCAAAAATTACATCGGTTCAGCGGGAGGCTTTCGTCGTGGGATGGCAATCGCTCACGAGAATGGCTTCGACTGGGTCTGGTTGCTTGATCAGGATAGCACGGTTTCACCCAATTGTTTGATTGCGCTGCTTAAGTGTGCCAAGAAAGGCGATTTACTCTGCCCCAATATTCGCGACCGCGATCGACCGTTATATAGCAGGCCAAGCGCTCATGCCAAGAACGTTTTCGGGAGCTTGTATCCGATCACGCTGTGTTCCTTCCGCTGCAAGATACAGACTTTTGGAATGCACGTTGTATTGATCTCAAAAAAGCGATGGATACGATAGGTTATTATTGGATGGTCCGTTCTTTTTCGTAGGATATGAGGATATGGATTACGGGCTTAAGGCCGTACGAGCTGGACTGCCGATTTTTTTGTGAGGGATGCTGAAGCTGTACACGCGCTTCCGATAAGCGGAGTAGTGAGGGACCCAGTGCTTATGGAATATCTCACTAATTCTCACGCCAAGGAGACCGATGTTTGAGAGAGCGAGCCTTCATTTCGCCGTTTTCGCACGCGTATGTGGAAAGCAAGTAACTCAAACGTTGGCAATACGTCGTGGCGCTTGTGTCCTCCTTGTCCTATGCTTCGTGCCGCAAGATCACAGCAAAGGGGGGGAATCTGCTTGACGATGACCTTGCGAATGTACGTGAAGTGTTTCCCATACAGGCTGCGGAATAGGTGGCCTAACAGCTCTGTTGAACAACTATGCCGTGAGATTCTGAAATAGACGGGAACGCCATCCACTATTCAAAAGCTGTCCGAGATCGAAAACGAATTCGACTCCGATAGATTCTTTGTTGGCGTTTGATAGCCTTGACACCCCTCGCACACGAGGCCCTTCAAGCAGCAACTCATATTCGATGTCGGAAAAAATGAAGTTGCCTAAGCTGTAGCGGATGAAGCGGTCTTTATAGCGTTCGATGCCTTGGATTACGTGAGGGTGGGTGCCAATGATGGCGCTAGCGTCTTGATCAACCGCCTTATGGGCTGGCGCTATTTGATCTGGCGTAAGATGGTGCATGTGCTCTTCACCCCAATGCAAAACTACAACGATATAATCCACTTCGTTTTGTAGTCGTAAAATATCTGTTTTGGGATAGTCGACAGCAATTGGACAAACCCCAGGTGTTACCGAAGTCGCATAGTTTTCCCCGTTTGTGCTTAAACAGCTGTACCCTAGAAATCCCAGTCGGATCCCATCTTTCTCTATTAGAGATGGCCTCCTAGCCTCTTGTAAGCCTCGACAGTACCCAAAGTAAGTTTTTTTATGCTGATTCAGTGCCTGCATCGTATCGTCAACGCCTTCCGAGTACGCGTCAGAAATGTGATTATTCGCTAGAGAGAAGAGATCAATGCGGGGCAGTCCGCACAACCGCCCAGGGTCGGCGTGTAGAACGATTATATTCAAGTTCAGGTTTTGCTCAGCGTCAAAGCGCACTCAAGGTTAGCAAATGTGATGCCATCGTAAGCCTCAAGTCTTTGAGCGAGTGCGGTATATCCTACGCTTAGTCCAAACTGTGTTCGAGTGAAGCCGTGGAGGCTTATATCGCCCAGTGCTAGCAACTTGGCTGATTCGGGTATCTGTGTCTCCAAGTCAAAGCCTGTGAAACATACTATTTAACCCTATCTTTTATGAAGCAACCTAATATACCGCTCGATATAGCCAGTGCTTCTAAATAGAGCAACGTCAGCGCAATCCGTCAGAGTATATTGGAAACCGAGTTGGTGACAGCAACTTGCACAGGTTATCTGTTACACCGGAAACAAGTGAATCGGTGGACGAACAACAGCATTAGATAACTAATGTTGAGGTAATACGTGGTCTCCCTTTCAAATGAGAGGCGCTGTTATACGCCAAGATAATGCAACTTACGGCCTCATCCTTATTCATCTTATTATGGAATCTGGGCGGTTCATGCATTATGCTCGTATCAGTCTCGTTCGATGCAGTTACTTACCGCGGTATTTTGTAACTACTGAGAGGTTTGCCATCGAAGAAGCTAGCTTCTTGTATAACACCTTTGCGCGTTCTTAGAGGACGTCGCTTCATTGAACCCTTTCATTTCTCCAAAGACAGTAATAGTTACCCACAATCATGCGCAATTCAACCGGATATGCTATAATCTTGCTAAGAACAGGCAAAATCCGAGTCTGACGCTATGAACGCACTCAAAGGCAGTACGCCGCAAGAAGCTTATTCGGCAACCAGCTGCCCCGGCCAAAGTGAAAACTATTATTTAAGAATTAACTGCGAATAATATTACATTTTCGACGATTAGCGAAGTAATTAGCTGTTTTCTCGCAAGTATTCACTGATCAGATGCTGCGCGTAGTAGAAAGGACCCACATAAGAAAAACGTTCCTTGGCTCCCTTTCAGGGATAATAATAGACTTCCGCGAGACCATTGCTGTAGACTCTATTTCCAGCACTGAGTGTAGGATAAGATGAGAACTGCGGGTAGCTAAGCTCACCACTCGGCGAACTTAGTAAGATACTGCCGCTTTGCACGTTTGCAGGCCCCAAAAAGACGTAAGTATGTGTAAGTGATTGGCTTGGACCAGTAAGATAATAGAGCAAGTCCAGCGGTATCCCATTGGTTATAAGTTGAACGTCCATTCCACTCAGGTCGACGCCTACTGGCAAGGAGCTGGTGGAACTTGAAAGCCATCTGGCCGCATATACGTTCTCATCTGGAGTAGGCTTCTGCACTAGGTACGACCAGTCGTGTCCGCCAGGAAAAGAGTATTCAAGAGTTCGCTCACTTTGGTTTTGTGACGGCAAGAAGGCATAATTAGACGGATGCTCTGTAATCTCAAAGATGGTACCGGTCATGAAGAGAAAATTCGGAATGAGGACGGCGATCACGGCCGCGTATTTTAGCTTCAAGACGGTGTCCTTGTTCGCGCGAATCCAACTGAAGGGGATATCAACGATAGCCAGGATACCTAACACGCAGCAGGGGGCCAGAAAAAATGACGCGAGAGCATACAACCTGTCGCCGTTAATCGCCGATGCGAAGGCAGGTGCAATTACAGCAAGCAACATCAGCCCGAAACTTGCAAGCGAGAGTACGAGAAATTGCACAGTCACGGCATTGCGCCGCCACACCGTGACGGTCAATCCTACCGTTATCAAGCCTAGTGTGGCAATTACCCAGTAGTGGGCGACCACGTGCAGAAACGACAGGTATGAAACACCGCTTCCAAACGTCGCAGCAACAACTGGCTCGTTATTTACGGCAAACAGCTCGCTGCTGAACGAATTAGCCACATGTGCCGCTGTATCTACAAGCGCTGTATATGATGCCCCGCCAGCAGTGAGCGTGTACCAGGCAAATATGATAACGATCGCCAATACAGTTAATGTTCCACTGATTACAGATGCCCGCTGTGCTGGCGCATTCTTAACCCCCGCTAGCAAGGATCCAATTAGAAGGACGACGAGATAAAACACGAATACGTATGATGTCGAGTAGTGAGAGACTGCCAAGCTAGCTATAACCACGACCAGCAGAGCGGTTCCATTCAATCCCCATACACGGCTGCCCAACAGCAATAGTAGTGCCAAAACCAAGAAGAGCCCCGCAACTTCCTCTCTTATAATCATCTGATCGTAGAATACGTAGAAAGATATGAAGAAGAAGGAAGAGAGAAATGCCCATTTGTGGCTGAATTTAATCTGTGTCTTCCACAGTTGATACAGCCCCACAGGCACAAAAGCGGCAATGAAAGGGATTATGAGCTTTAGTACCCACACGTTGTCAACGTCGAGCAGTATGGAGTAAACGTTCGGTAGGAAAGCCACACTGAGCATCGAGTAGTAGTCGCCAACGCCAAACGTAGACAAAGCAAGGCTTGGGTTCCAAACCCCGCTCGCCTTTACCAAATTAGCAGCATAAAGCTCACCGAAAATATCCAATCCAAATAGGTTCGAAGATGCAAGCGTACGGCTGTATAAAAGGGCAAGTGCAATAGCAAAAATGTAAAGTGGATAGAAGGGTGCTGAGACCCGCCTGCTTACGACGAGTACGACAACGACAACCGCAATACTCAGCATCGAAAACAACGAGAGAAGAGAATCGAGGTCATACCTGATGATGAGCCCTCCGAGGATACCTAGTACTAGGATCAAGGCTGCCCCAAGTGCCGGGGGACTCCTAACACGATCAATCAACTCGTCAACGCCGAGCGCGGTGATTTGAAAATGCGGGGCGCCTTTCTTATAAACAAAAAGACTCAACCCAGCTAGAACTAGTGAGAACGTTGTGGCTAGGGGAAAAAGGGATATCGGGCGGGAGATGCCGAGTATGGGGTACACGAGATTCATCGCCAGTGGGACAAACATTAAAAAGGAGACGCTTAGTCCGATGAGAAACAGCACTTTTTCCAACAGATTCATTTTCAACCGCACAATTTGGATGAGCAAAAACCCCGGCACGGACGTGAGAAGCATGAAGCCAAGGACTTGTCGCAAAACAGGAATGTTGAAGATGATTGATACGTCCGCTAAAGCTATAAGTGACAGCGTTAGCGCACATGAACCTCTCGAATCGAATGTCACCATAATCGCATTTTCGTTAGTTCATCACGTGACTGTTCACTGAGTTAGAAACATAATCTGGCATATCCAGAAACCGCTTGCGCTAGCGCTATATGTCATCTTATGTTAACCTTCTTGCTTTGTTCGCGCCTCTACGATTCATATTTGACTAGAGGTGGGGCGGTGGTTACGAATTATACTCGATCGGCCTTGTAAGATCTCTTGGATTATTCATTGGTTTAGGGTACACGCGTGGGAGCTGTTTTTACCTTCTCGCACAAAAGTCTAACTCCCGATCACTCAAGACTCTCTCAGATATCACGCATCACCAATTTGACACTGGGCCGCTCTGGCAAGACAAACAGATCGCAATAGACCGACGATTTTCATACAATGTAATAGCCCAGATCTAGTCCAGTTTATAGGATTAGCTTAAGTGGCAGTGATTATGTCAATGCGAGACGACCTCGCATTACCGCATATACCTACGCAGTTAGCTGAGTCTAACTCCGCACCGTGACGCGGTCACGGAATTTGGTTACAGTTTGCTCAGTGCACCGCACGAATCTTTATTTTGCAGTGGACGACCGTGAATCTGGCGGGTTCTTGCTAGGTCCTCTCATATGCGAGGGGCATACCCCGTGCGCACTGCTTATTCTTTACATGAAGTGTTTTTGGGACAAGACCTGGGACCTGAAAAACCGTGGTAGTCTTAGTCTCGCCAGGCCAATAAGTCGCCTTGTCGGACACTGAATTACGGTCGATATTATCCGATCATAAAACCAGAATCCTTTTAGCATAAAGGCTGCGGATCCTTTTATGCTGCTCAATCCCCCTACGACGTGCCATTTTTCTCATATGTATAAGGCAACAACTAAAAGTCGCAAAAATCAGTATCCAACTCGAATACATAGCATGCGCGGCAATTATTATAGCCTAGGATCAAATGAGCAAGGTCTCCCGCCGTCAAGCCAATGCGTGAAATGCCGCGTGAGACGTAATCCTTGCAAGGGAATCGCTTCAGCCTAGGCTTAAGACATTCTTGACGATCACGCGGAGGCGATCAACTTTAACAACGCAGACCAATCGTGAGGGGGACGCTGACAGTTATGTATTGTTGCGCGCTCGTATCAAGCCCGTTACTAGAACGCCACTCAATCTAGTTCGATTTCATTCGCCTTTTATTACTGCATCCATTCGGCTGTATGCGGCCGAACGATACACCGTATTTGATAAGCGTGGGGCGGTGCACGTTCCGAGTCTTGTAGGTCTGCTTGCGCCGCTTTTCACTTTCGCGAGCCGCGGCAAATCACCGAGTTAGTTCGCAGAGAGTCATAGACCTAAACAAGCTTCACCTCGAGATGGCTTATAGCCAACTACACGGCGCTTCTAACAGCCTCCACCCCAACATCCTCGACTGACATGCGGCTTACGCGCGGACTAATAGAACACAAGGAGAAAAGCTGTCGAGAAGACTATCCTGTTGAGGCCAGAATGCGGAAGACTATCCTGTTGAGGCCAGAATGCGGATGAATTATATACGGCGATACCCCTCCAAAAGTGTATGCTTGCCTTCCTAGTGTTGGCTGGGGGGCTTGGTTGCGTCAGGACTGTTGTTCATATTTGCCCCACCAATTGCCGTTAGCCTATTCCATAACGATGTGACGACAGCCCTGATTCTTCCGCTGAGCATCTTCTTCGAATGCTTGAACCCCATTGTTGTCGACTTTTTTCGGGCCTTCGAGCAGGAAAAAAGTACTCCGCTTTAACGTTTCTCTAAGCTTACGCGCAAGTAGCTTGGTAGCCATTTTGGGGTTACAGATTACAGGGTGCCGTCATTGGCTCCTACTAGAACAACTCTTTGCTGTTCTGCTAATCGTTACCGCGGTCCTAATACGACACAGTAGATTAACCGTATCATGAGCATTTTTAACGATATGTACAGTAAGCGGAGTAGCCATTCTCGCTCATTGTGACGGTGCTCGTGACAGATGCAACATCAACAGGCGACAGGTGCATAGTGATCTTCGGCTCCACTATCATTCTAAGAGCAAATCAGAGATTTTGGCTTCCAAAGATGGAATTCTCCTTTGCGCGCCGTCGTTAGCGTTCGCACCTTTTTTCTGCATCTTCCGCGGTGTTACTGAGTCCCGCTGAAGCCGGTTCTTTTTTCTAAAAAAGGGTTTTTCTTGAGAAGCGGGGCATAATCGCTCGCGACGTAAATTATACTCGTCAACCACAGTTGCTTTATTGAATGAGGAAATAGGTACCAATTGATCGAGGCTCGATTTGCGCTTGCGTGGCAAACGCATGAACGCAGAACTGTGCAAGCGCTTTATTTCGCTTATGCAAGAGGCGCGAGAAAGACATACCCTTCAGCCGAGACGGCCATACGAAAATGAGTACGCAGGTTTGCGCAGTAACGGTCGCTTACAATGAACCAGGAGAACTAGCACGTTTGCTATCATCGCTCAAGAGCCAAAATGCTCTCCTGAATGGACTTGTAATCATCGACAATTCAGATGAGCGGTACTCTGGAGAGAACAAGAGAGTCTTTAACATCAATGCTTCTCAGTACGTTTTCTCGCGCTACCACAAAACAAAAAACAATATTGGGTCTGCAGGAGGTTTTCGCCGTGGAATGCAAATTGCACACGAAAATCGTTTTGAGTTTGTGTGGTTGTTGGATCAAGACGGCATTGTTTCCTCAGGATGTTTGACTGAATTATTAAGGCATGCAGAGGAAGGCGCTATACTCTGTCCGAACATATTCGATATAGAGCAGCCGCATTTCAGCCTACCTAAAGCATATGCCGTTAACTTCCTAGGAGGTTTGTACCCAGCAATATGGCGTTTAAAGCGCTGTCAAATTCGCACGTTTGGAACTCACGCGGCCTTAATTTCAAAAAAAAGCCTCGATACTATAGGCTATTATGATGATTGCCTCTTTTTTGTGGGAGCTGAAGACTTGGACTACGGATGCCGGGCTACAGAAGCGGGATTAGTGATTGTCCTCGTGCCGAGAGCTAAAGCTCTGCATCGAGTGCCACATATTCCAACAACAAAGCTTATGAAACTGCTTCCGCGAGTTTTGCTCGGCGTAACAAATACGCACAAAGGAATGCCATGTATGAAAACGAGGTCTGCTGGGGCATTTTCACAAGCCTATTTTGAGAGTAAGCGTCTAAAATACTGGCAATTTGGAATATCGATCGTTTTTTCTTTCTGCCTAGTGCTTCATGAAAAAATCAAATCAAAGAGTGGAATATCCTTGAAGAACACGCTACGCCTGTGGTTACAATGTCTCGCATGTAGCTTGAAAAAGGAATGGCCCTACAGCTCGATCGGCGAATTATGTCGCTCCATTCTCCAATAGGAATTTTGCCGTGTTGTTTTAATATTGTGACATGGGACACAGAGGATGTGTGGGTAATTGTGGGGTTTTCACCGAAATTCTACGTTGGAATTGCTAGGCCCAGGGCTTTTGCTTTAGCGCTCCTGTTGAAGTCTGTGCTAACGAAATTATCGACACCCCAGATCGCAACAAACGGCTACTTGGTTCCCCTTTTGTTGCAATAGGTTGGATTGGAACATATATACGCAATATCCATGCTAACAGCTTTTAGCAGGCGCGGCATGGATAGTAAGTACAGCATTGAATTTTGGTTTGATCTCCTGCTAATTCCCACAAGCTATAATAGGTGCTGCCAGTTCGTTGAGAAAGGTTGCAGCAAGCGCGGATTGCACATAGATAATCCACTGAACTGTGAAGTATTTCAAGAAACATTGTAGAGATTGTAAATAACGAAAGCTTGCGTGAGCGTTTAAGAGTTAGAGCTTATGAACGGGCACGCTGACTTAGCAGGGACATCTCCGTTCAAAAGACTGTAAATGCATACAATTCCATTGTATTATAAAAAAACAATCTGTCGCGCTGTTTGAGTACAACTTTTTAAGCGAATACCCTAGGTACCACACTCCTGAGAAGGTTTCTTTGATTTTGCCTATCGCGCTTCGCCAAAAAGAGATCGTTACTAAAAGAGAGCAAAAAAATGATCAGGCGAGATGATCTATCGAATTAGCAAGACAACAAGAACCGTGGTCAGGCAGATTACTTGCGCAACTGTGTGTTCGCGTTCAAGTGCTTCGTTTGCCGGCTCATTCGAGGTATTCGTACTGCGAACTCAGTCGGCGCAGATTTCAAGCTTTTCAACTAGCAGCATATCGCATTGGTTTAGTGGAGATTAACAAGAAACCAGTCTTAATAGCAGATCGTCGTGCTGGTCGGTCGCAACAATAATTGATTGGCATATATTTATCACCAAACGGGGGGCTGTGATGACTGGTGTGGTCTCTCAAGCTGTGCCCCGCGAAGACCCATTTCTTAATCGCACCATTCGTGCTCCTTTAACGTGTTTGTGACTAAAAGTCAAGATAGTAGTTGCTTCACGAACAGCAACTTTAAAATAAAGAGTACATTCCTGATTCAGTATCTAATGCAGCAGAGAGGAGCATACCTAGTATGTGATTGAAGCACGAAGAGGAGCTTACAAGCAGATCATCAAGAAGATTTTGCCTAGGCAGGTTCTCATGAAGTTAATGCGGCTTTGAGCGTGATTCTAATTCAAGTGGAAATAGCAAATCAGATACTGGAAACCCGTCTACTATGCTTCGCCGCGTCGATGCTACGTACATTTTCTCTTTAATCCATGCCAAAATGAGCCATTTGACGTAAACTGATTGTCCGGAAATGCCAAGAATTTAGGGCTGCCGGTTTTTCGCTGCCGCTGGGCATGATCTTTCTTAGCGATTTCGAAGTAGATTCTCCCATATCTTAACAACATTTTCGAACCGAAACTCTTTTTCAACCAGCTTGCGAGCATTGATGGATACTTGCACGAGATTCGAATAACTCAACGTTTTCACTATACCTTCTGCGATGCACGCCGCCGAATTGTCGCGAAGGAGGAAGCCGGTCTCTTTGTCCTTAATTACGTCCGGAATGGCACCAACGGACGTGGCAAGGACAGGTGTTCCACACGCCATTGCTTCGAGCATTATGTTGGAAAGTCCTTCGGTGTACGAGGGGATTACGAGCAGTTTCAGTTTGGTCAAACAATGTGGCAGTTCATTGTGCGGAAGCCACTCACTAACGCTAACCCTGTTGTTGAGGGAATTATTGTCGAGGGAGGTGCGGACGGCATCTTCTAAGTCGCCTTCGCCGATGATAAGAAAATTCACATCCTGCCGCTTGGCCAAGGTCTTTGGTATAGCTTCAATAAAGTTGAGTATTCCCTTTTCAGCATCAAAGCGTCCGATAAAGCCCACAATGTCCCTTCTCTGCTCGAGATTATTCTTAAATGTAAATTCACTAAAATTAAGAAAATGCCGGTGGGCTATTGTGATTTTACTTCTATATTGTCCCACGTAGCGTTCTTTGATCGAATCTGAATAAAGAATGATGCGGCTTGACAGCAGACAGCTTGCGCGGTGTAAAAGAGACATAAAAGTGTGAAAATCGGCTCTTGCCAAGCTACTATCGCAGGATGATTGAGCCAAAAGCAACCAAACGCTTCGTCCCGATATTCTGGCAGCAAGTCCTGCGAGAGGCAAGAGATCTGCACCGAAGAAGAAGATCCACAAGTCTACCCTTTTACCAACCGTTGCCAATTTGTATGAAGCGTTGAGCTGCACGTAAGCGAATCTCAGGGCTCTTAGTACTATATTGTGCGGAAAATCCTTCGGCTTGCGCTCGCTAAATTCACGGATCCTGACTCGTGTATCATCCTTGAAGTGCTCGTACCCGGCATCTCCTGTAATTAGGTAGATATCGCTGGCGTTTGGGTATACCACATCTACTAAGTTAGAGAGCGGGAGAACTCCAGTAAAACCGACAGAAGGTGTAAGAATTCCAACCTTCGGTTTTTCTCTTTTTTCTTTCATGGATCTGCAGGTTTCAAAGCTTGTGGTCGTGCAGTTGCTATCATACGTTTTTTCTTCAGTAGCGATATTGCGTCTCCGTTCACGCGTGGCAAGAAGAGACAGTTTGGCCTCAAGAAAAGTCATGTTTGCGTGATAGCATTAATAAGCCTATAATCTTGATATTATTAGTCCCCATCTGTTGCCACCATTTTTTGTACTCTTGACTCAAGTTGCTCCGGCCTGTGCTCATCACATTCAGACGGCTTTTCGAGCGCGCGCGACGATTCTTGCTAAGCGCTTCGTGTATCGTTACGCTCACGAGCGTGGTTTGCACAGGAGTGATTTTTAAGTCGATGCGCCACTCCGGACGTCGAGGAGGACTTCTCAAATGTGGTTGCTAACCTTTGAATCCACAAGTTTTGGCTTAGAACCGGACCAGAATACGGCAGACTTAGCGGCCCAGATCGACCTCGCGTCGACGTAAAATACCAAAAGGTGACAATACAGTTGGGGTTATTACGGCTGAAGAACGTACGTCAAGAGTTAGCCGCATTGGTGTAGTGGCTAGATAACCAATCTCCAATTCACTTTTTCCTTATCATAACGCACACGAATGGGTTCAAGAAGCTGGACCAAAGGCACAGGGGAATGTTGTTCACATAAATGGGCGCCAAGATCTTATAAACCCGCGCGAATCCGGAATCAAGTGTTGCAAAACTGAAATAATTTCTCGAAGACAATGCTTCGATGCACCCCTCTTCTTTACGCTCATTGCAGAATAGGCGCCGAACCTCAGGATACGAAAGGAGGTGGTAATCCCCCCACGTCTTATGGATAGTCAATCTCGTATGCTTGTGGATAAATAATCTTAAACGGCGTTTAGGACCCGCACGATCAGTTGGTCCGTGCGCTATGTCGACAGGAAAGCCCTTATTTGGACAATGAATAAATATTCGTCCACCTTGCTTTGTGACGCGCAGAAGCTCATTTGCAAACTTTTGACGGATTTCTTCATAATTGCTCAACAATGTGCACTGCCCGATTTCCGTACCAATGTGTTCAATTACCCCAAACGAATAAACAACATCGAAAAATTCAGCGGGAAATGGCAGATATGATGCATCGCTGCAAAAGAAATAGCATGAATCATAGCCCATCTGCTTCCAGTATTTCGATGCATATGGGAGGTCTATCCCATATGCCTCATATCCTTTCTCTCGTAAGATAAGGATCTCTGAGCCAAGGCCACACCCTACGTTAAGCACCCGCTTGACCGGTTCGCTAGCAAGGAACGGCTCAAGCCACTCCTTATACACTCTAGGAGCTTCGGCCTCCTGTATTTTCACATAGCCATCTTTCCCAGTATCGATTGACCCGGTAGGTAGGCCAATTGCAAAGTCAAAAAATCCATTTTCATTTGGCACGAAATCTAGACCACAGTCAAAACAAGTAATGCTGCTGCCGCTATTTGCCAGACCGTTATGGCACCTTGGGCAAACTAGAAATGTCGACAGCTTATTGAAATTCATTGATTGGTTAGTCTTAGCGCTAAAGCAGTTCTCAGACAGATTGAGTCTGGATCGTTATATAAGATAATTTTACCGATCAAGTCCGCTAGAAAGTGATGGTGGGCCACCCCCAAACCTCTTACGGTGTCCATTTAGAGACGGGCACTTCGCAACATAATCTACGAAGCACGACAAAAAGCAACTTGTCTCATCATGCGTGTATGAAGCCCCAATCTCAAGTAAAAGACACTGCAAGGGCAAGATAAAACAAACGCACAAAAAACGTCTGCTTACAAAACAGGTGCCGCCTTAGTGGGTTTTTATTTTCAGTAAGATAAGGCTCAACGCCAATAAACCATTATTTCCCTGATTACCATCATTAGATACACTAAATCGTTGAAAAGGCGATTCTCTTGAATCCATTACAGTCGGATCAGTTTTATATGCAGTGGTGCTGTTGCAAAAACTGTTAGCTTCCAAACAAACACTTATCCGGGAAGGATTTGCCCAGTTACATACTGCATCCCGACGCTCACCCACCACTCATACACCACAAGCAAGTGCTGCTTCTGATGACGTAAAAACACGAAATTATTAGTGAATTGGGAAAATTATGAAAGTAGCTATCATACCTCCGACGAGCAAAACCGGAGAGTCGACAGTAAATATGCATCTCATTCACGGCTTGCTCGGGAGAGGCGTTGATGTAAAAATATTGCAGCATTTTGTACTAAACACTACGAACAGGAAGATTTTTCTGGGCAGTCTGTTACTGAAGCGTTTACTAAACGACGACTCCGTCTCTCTCGTCCATAATGTGGATAACCTCGGACCATTTCTCTTTCGACACAAAGACTGGCAAATAAAAAAAGTGCTCACTGTTCACGATATTGCACCAGTCGTTCTGCCGCCTCAATATGAGCGAATCGTGCGCGATCGAATCTTGCGATTTTATTTTACCACAGTGCTCCCAAAGCTTATCGACAACTGTGATTTGATCATAGTTGACAGCTTTTCTACGATGACGGATTTGACCGCAAAATTCCGAGTCAGTAAAGAGAAGATTGCAGTTGTCCATCTAGGGGTCGATACATCTTTTTTTCGCCCTAGCAACGATTGCAGCCACGTTTTGAATAAATATGGCTTGCGAAATAAGTTCCTACTCTATGTTGGCACCGATAGTCCCAGAAAAAACCTAAAAACACTCATTAGGGCATACGTTAGCATTTTCCAGGAAATATCTCACGATTTGGTGCTGATTGGACCGATTAGCGAGAACAAGATACGAACTTACATCGAGTCGAGCCGCCCCGCGCCTCACCTCAAAACGGAAGCGCAGAAAAGGATAATTTTGCTTGGACACATAGCTTATGAAGAGTTGCCAAGTATTTACAGCTCTGCAAGCGCTTTGGTCCTTCCCTCTCTTTGTGAAGGATTCGGCTTTCCTCCGTTAGAAGCGATGGCTTGTGGGACGGTAGCTGTCGTTTCCAACAACAGTTCTTTACGAGAGATTGTGGATAGCTCTGCCATACTGATCAACGACCCCCTAGATCCTAAAGAAATTTCAACCAGAATTCTAGAGGCGCTTGAAGAAGAAGACAAAAGCGACTTGAAACGGCGCGCAATTCGTCAAGCGCAAAAATTCACGTGGGAGAATACGGTACAAAAAACTATCGCCGCCTACGACAAGGTAGTACAAATGTAGCTGTTTTTCACACGTAAGCAACAAACAGCCGTTAAGCCACTTCGTGAAGTTAGCTATTTCGTTAGGCCAATGCGTTGTTTGCAGTCAACATAATAGAACGTTCACACATTCATTCTGTCGACAACGCCTGATGCTTTTTGGCGCGACGCGTACGGTTTCAGTTGGCGGTGCACTGTTTCCACTGTTGGGTGGCACTCTTCGATGTCACAGATCCGTGCTGTTTAATGCGTTTTCGTTGTAAACCTCTAGGGCTTAAATCGTCTCGAATAAAATTCATGTTTCGCCTCCCGACTTTTGCGAAATATCTAAGAAGGGCATTGAGCCGCATTCTACGCGAGGGCGAAGAACCAAATCTACTTCCAGACCGACTTCAATCATTTTTTGTTGTGAGGTCCTTAAGGTGGCGTTCATCGACGGCGGCTCTCAAAGGCAGCTAAGAATGCGAACAAGTTTAACGTCGACATTCCCAGAACCAGAAAATGTCAAGGCTTTTGCGAAAAGCGAATGTTTGAGTACTCCAAACTTCACATCTTTAACAACTGGCCAGATCACGCGATCTCAGTCATAGAAGCTTCGCTTGACGAAGAAAGAATTGAGCCTCTCATGAGGTTCTAAGGACGAAGCAGAGATCGAAGCCAATCTAGTCGACGCTAAGCCCGCAGTTTAGCTTCTCGCCTAATACTTTGCTTTATCAATCCGCTCCCAAGACGAGTTAGCCCGCATTCCAATAATCGCTTACCATCGAACCTAGTTCTTCCAGACACCGCACCCGTCATCGCTTTTTTGGAGATAGTAAATGGTTACGAGCTCGAGTTGTTTTCGGTCATTTGTGGCAGACTGCGTGTTCCAGTCTACTCGCTCGCGCTTAAGAGGCTTACGTACACCCGCTCATAATCGTCGACTACTTTGTCCCAAGTCCTGATTCGATCACTAAGCGGACCTACTTTTGGATTGCGATCCTTTATGTTGATTATGAGCTCTGCAAGCTCCGTTGAATTCGGCGGATAGTCGATGCCAAAACAACCCGGTTCGTCTAAAAACTCAACTAACGCGGTCGTTTTGGCCACAATACACGGTATTCCCATAGCCAGAACTTCAGCAACTTGGATGCCAAAGTTTTCCGAGCGAGAGATGAGAAGTGACATATCCGCTTTCCGGATTTTTTTGTAAAGTTCTTCGCCAAACAAGAATGGGTACCAAGAGATCGACGATTCTATACCCAGTTCGTTTGCTAGCTGAACCAGAGTAGACTCATAGCGTCCCTGACCAATAATGCTGAGCTGTGCATCTCTGTGAAACTTTCTTTCTAACTCACCGAGAGCCGTCAAAATATGTTGAACACCCTTTAGTTCTATTAGCCAACCGTAATAGAGCAACGAGATGCGCTCATTGTTACTCGTATCTGCCCCCAATGTCTGAACAGGGTCAATCCCGTGAGGAATTATCGCAATCTTGTCATTTTTCACGCCGAACGCTCGTTGTATGCACTCGCCTTCAAATTGCGACGCACAAATGATTTTGTCTGCAAATTCGAACGAGTGCCTCCCGATAAGCTTGTTATAAATGTTCCACAGGTATTTTCCAGAGTAGGTATCGTGCGATTCGGGGCCATAGTGTGGGGACAATACTACTGGACACTTCTCACGCCTCAAAAAAAACATCAACTCAGAAGTTAGCAATGTTCCGTAATCGTGCATGTGCACGACGTCGGGGCTCAGTCTTTTGAAACTTGCTTTTAAGTACAAATACATCTCCGGACTCAAATTATGGATGAATTCGCCTAATCTCGACTTTATTCGTATTATCTTGAAGCCACTGCAAATCTCTTCATTAGGCAAGTTCATGGGATTGGTTTGAAGGACTGTCACTTCGTGCCCTTGCCTTACAAGGTTCGTCCCTACCTCTCGTATAGTTTTGTTAATCCCGCCGCCGCTGGTAGTTTCCATTGCGTTTGTTAATAGAATGTGCAAGTATACCCCCCGTGGCCAAATGCACGCCGAATCTTAAAGGATTGTGTTAATAAACTCTACCATTATGACATCTCCTAAGAGATGTTACCAGTTTCAAACTTCGTTTTTCCTCCTAGCGTTCGAAATCCTCAGCTCTGCTTTGATGCAAACGAAATAAGAGTTGTGTCGTGTTGTTGCAGGCGGAAAAGTGACCAGAGAGGTGATACAGCGACAGGGCATCAGAGGCTGCAACAGACGGAATCTGTATAAAAAGAATATCTTCATCGTTTCTCGCAATAGCTATACCAAAGTATTAATCTTCTGATAACTGTGCACAGCCATTTTCGCTTTTTTCTTCACTATCAATCTTCGCGAGAGTGATCTGATCCACTTAGCTTGATAACTGCGATTCAAGTTTGTTCCTATTTCTGTTGCTTACTCTCATATTCAAGTCGATGCGTGGTTCACTGGCACGGGTACGCTCTTTTTCTTTTGGCAGGGACCGGCGAACGGAGGTTCTTAGTTCTTGAAACGATGGCTTGGATCAGTCAAGTCCTGGTGATAACCGGCAGGACTCTTTGACGGCCTTCTTGCGACAGTTAGAACTTTTGATACGGAACAGAAGCGAATGTGAGGCTCCAGCGCCGCATAAAAATGTGCAAAAAATGTGTTCTCGCTGTGCGGACGGCACTTGAATAGTTCCGGTGGTCTCCTTTTCTTGCTTTCTTTTTCCACCATTTATTACAGATTTCAACAACGCCTATGTTTATCTTTTGAGAGACTCACTTGCAAGTTTAGGGAGGCAACTGACCGATCTTCGGGCTACCTTGTAGTCAAAAACTGCTGCTAATTCACGATTGAGGTTAAATACGGCTATTTTACCTTGGACGGCTCTTACCTGCCACAAAGATGGGCTCTTCAATCAAGTTCATGGACTCGAAGGAGGTTGTTTTTGAGCCGAGTCCACGGTTCAAGCAGTGCAGACGCTGTTATCGATGCTTGTGCAAACTCGCCTATCAAGTCTCCGATCTCCGCGTTGTTGGGATTTCCACGCTTGACACGTAGTGACAATGAATCGTTTGCTTTGTATTCCTTGGCTTAGTTAGCACCCACTATCGCAGCGAGGTATGGAAAGATATCTTTCGTCCATTGCGCGCATCTTGGACGCTCGTGGTGCGCTTGGCGATTACGTCAAATATCACCAGCTGTCATAATTAGGCGTAACGATATCTTGATATAAGACCCATTTCAACCACACGGCATAACATCGTTGCGCTCGAGAGCCTGATGCCAATGCCCGCCAAGCGTTTGAAAGAACTTGACATTTTGAGAGCTCTCGGTATTTTTTTGATCGTATTTTATCATTTGCCTGAGGACTTAGCCTTGCCACTATCACAGGACCCAGCTGTTAGGGCCGCTCTCGGCTATGTCGGTTTGTTTGGAATGGCCCTTTTCTTCTTTTTGTCTGGTTTTTCCATCGATCTCAACAATAGAGGGCTTATTACGCAGACTGATGTCTCAAGGTTCTTTTATAAGCGAATGAAACGGATTTACCCGCTGTACTGGGTGTCCCTAATAATAAGCTTTCTAGCCATTTTGGTGATAATACCGGCACTGCACGTAAGCTTGTTACCGACGCTGCAAGCTAGTTTGCTCGGTCAGAATGGTTTGTCGCAGAGCGACGTGATGATATGCTTGTTAGGTGCACAAGTGTTGTTATACCCCAGATTCATTAACATGCCCAACAGGTGGTTTATTGGCACAATTCTGATCTGCTATCTGCTTTACCCTCCGATTGCCTACTTTTCGAAGAACGATGTTAGAAGGGTAATTCTAGTATCAGCAATCCTTTTCTTGTGTTTGGTCGCGGCTTACATCGTTTTCAACGTGGTTGGCGACGTTCATCTCTACATCTACTTTTGTGTTTTTACGGCAGGAATTATTGCAAACAGAGCAAATCTGTTCTACAACGGCGCTATTACGAATCGCCTTGTGGCATCTTGTGCATTGATAGTGACTTTTCTGATCTTTGCACAGGCAGCTTTGAACTACCCGCGTGACGGAGCCCCGCTAGACGTAGGTTTGGGCCCCGGCCTGAACAACCTTGCCGGTAGTGGGGTATACCTCGTCTATCTAACCACAATAAGTCTCCTGTTTGTCGTTGTCGCGTTTTACGTCGCTAAAGCGCGCTCGCCGAGACTTGGCAGCAGGGCTGGCGCATTCTTCTTTTTCGCTGCCGTCGCATCCTATTCCGTTTTCCTATTCTCTCAACAGTTTGTCGTAGGGCTACAGTTCGCCCTTCAGCGGGTGTTGCCTTTCGGAGAACTTGAGATAGCAGCTATCGTTGTTTTTGTTGGATTGCCTGTACTGTTTGCAATTTCGTATTACGAACAGCGTGCAGAACCCAAAGCTGTTAATAAAATTCTTGAGTTCATCAGGCCGACCGTTCTCAGGGAGCACCTGCGGCATACTCTCTTGAGGCGGGAGAGATGAAGTGGACAGAGTGATTGCTCTATATAGGTTACAAGGTTTTAAACCGCCTCTGGCCGGGCTGTCCACATTATTAGTTGAACGTCAGTTCGGGGAAGAAAGGTATTAATTAAACAATATCTTGAAGGTCTCTGCAAAATCGAACATCTATGCAAAGAGGGTGGCAGCTTCATTCGATATCAAGACGCCAATTTTCTCAGTGTATCCCTCATTATTTGCACGTAGGCTAGAAAAATACGACCTAAAATGGGTTCTTTAGCACAGCTGGGGCAAAAACTGCATTTGCGAGTAGCAGAGCCTGTTGAACTAATCACAGCTTCTTCTGCAAACAAAGGAACGACCTTTTAACCGCGGCTATCTATGAGCCCAGTCGACCACGTGATTGAGCTATTGATTTGTAAGTGATCGCGAAACGACAAACATAAATGCCCGTGTTCAGCAAATCTACAAGATTCGATTCAAACTATGAATATTTTAGTGACGAATTCCATGGAAACCACGGGACCTGGTGGCATAAATAAAATTGTAAGCGAGATATACGAGCGCCTCGCAAAGCAGGGAAATATCGTAACCATTATTCAACCCAACGTACTTAAGCGACAGTCTCAAGAAACCTATCGAAGCTGCCACATAATCACGGTCAATTCAACGCTAGGCACGATATTTCACGAGTTAACTCCACGACTGTTTTTTTCCTTTGAACGTATACTAACGCAGCTAATGTCAGACGTTGTACACATGCATGGTTACGCCACATTGTTTTCGGTGCAGACTTTAAATCAGCTAAAGCGCAAGAGATACCTTATAGTATATTCTCTACATTTTGATTGAATCCCACAACTCGTTCGCGGGGAGGCACTTCTGAAATGTATTTAACAAACACGTCGGGAACCGAAACTTCGAAATTGCAGATCAGAGAATATGCGCGTCGAACTTCGAAAGCACAAATGTGCAACACATATTTGGAGCAAGCGACACGAGACTCGAAGTCAGCGCCCACGGAGTCAGCCGCATTCATATAGTGCTGAGAGAGAAAAAAGATTATCCGACCTGATATACTTCGGTTATCTCTTCGCTGAAAGGTGTCCAGTTTATTCTAAAAGCCCTCCATAGGTTAAAATACGGCTTAGGTGAGTGTGTGATCCTCACAATAATTGGCGATGCAGACTACAAACTGAATTAGTAGCCGTCTCAAAAAAAATGAAGATAGAGGAGTCCATAGGCCTGGTATCCTTTTTTACCCTTACATCAACTGCAAGAAAAGCTTGAAAACGCGGATATTTTTCTACTGCTATCGCGTTCAGAAAACTACGGCATAAGCGTGGCCGAGGCGTTATCGATGGGCGTCGCCTGTATCGCCACTAAGACAACGGCATTAACCGAGTTCTTGAACGAGCCCGGCTGCTTCGGCATTAGCTACCCACCTGATCCATCCGCACTGGCGGAATTAATAGTTAGGGTGCATAGGAGCAACGTAAGAACGGGTCTTCTGAGTGACAAGATCAGAACGTGGGACAGAATCGCACGAGATTACGAATGTATATATGAGAATTGCCTCGATGTGAGACAGATATGATCCCATGTTTGAAAAATATTGAAAGATCGCGAGGCCGCGCGTAATTAGGCTCAAAAAGGACTTATTACTCTACTTAATAACCGGTGGATCATGTCTGTACAAGTATTTGCTGGCGTTAAAAAAACCACTTACCATATACGTTACAACGGACGTGTTCGCTGAGCTGAATTTTGTTGGTCTTGAATCTTTCAAGAGTCTGCAGTGATCCCCTCTTGCGGGTTTCTAGCTACAAGAGTGACACGATGGCTGTTTGGTAGAGGACTTTTTCCAAGTTCTGCCGCTTTTGTTTGTTCAATCTGGCGTTAAGAGCCCCTCATATTTAGCAGGCTGAATATTCATCGCAATTGCTTTCTATTTGTTGCTATTCATAAACAGGCCCTGTACATAGCAAGCTCGTGGAGACGAACCGTCCAGCGAAAAGAATAGCACCCAGACTGCGGTATTGCTAAAGCAACTTTAGACAGCTGGCGCGACCGCATCTTTGTTTAAAGAGAGACCAGAATAACGCGATGACTCACATTCGTCACGCGCCGACGGTGAGTCTGAGCGAGGCGTTGGAGGGGGCGTGGGCGGCGTCGCCGGAGAAGACGGCAATGTAGAGGTAGGGGCCCTGCACGGATTCGCTGCGGGTGAAGGTGTAGGCGCCGTTGGCGTCGGTGGTAGCGGTGGTGGCGCTGGTCGTGTAGTTGCCTGATGGATCCGTTCTGCCGAGCTTGATGGTTTTGCCGGGGAGGGGTGCACCTGTCGCGTTATCTTTCAGATAGCCTGAGAGGGTGAAGGGTTGGTTGAGGGTGGGGGTGGTGTTGTTGGTGGTGATGGTGATGGAGGTGATCGAGGCGGGGGCGGGGGTGCCGACGGTGAGTCTGAGCGAGGCGTTGGAGGGGGCGTGGGTGTCGCCGGAGAAGATGGCCATGTAGAGGTAGGGGCCCTGCACGGATTCGCTGCGGGTGAAGGTGTAGGTGCCGTTGGCGCCGGTGGTGGTGGTGCCGACCGCGCTCCAGTTGCCTGATGGATCCGTTCTGCCGAGCGTGATGAGTTTGCCGGAGAGGGCTGCACCTGTCGCGTTATCTTTCAGATAGCCTGAGAGGGTGAAGGGTTGGTTGAGGGCGGGGTTGGTGTTGTTGGTGGTGATGGTGAAGGAGGTGGGGGTGAGGGTACCGACGGTAAATTTGACCGCGGTCTTAGCGTATGCATAAGTCTGATCCCCATTAAAAATAGCAGTGTATACGTAGTTTCCGCTAGTGCTTTCATTCAAAACAACAAAATAGTGGCCATTTTGGTCAGTGTATCTTGTTTGAAAAATGGCTAAATGCGCTGGACTCCCAACTACAACCTGATACAGGTCTATTTCCTTTGCTGAGAGAGGGGTACCATTCGCAGCCGTGAGGGTTCCAGACAACGTGTAGGATTCGCCAACGCTGGGGTTGGTGACACTCGTATTCGCGGAAATGTTGGCGGGTTGGAGGATGCCGACAGCCACCTCTACGCTATTTGAGTCGCCCTCAAAGTGAACTTCATACCTATATTGGCCTGTGGATTGCTCGCTGAGAGTTATAGAGTAATAGCCGTTCGAATCAGTAGCCGTCTCCTTGAAAGTCCATTGTCCTGTGGGAAGCCGAGTCTCCACAATAAGTGCCCTACCAGAAAGCTTCGTCCCGTTTATATCCGTTAGGTATCCTGAAATGGTGAAAGATTGATTCACGTCGGGGTTGGTATTTGTGATATTTAAAGAAATTATAGTCGATATAGGAAAGCCTACGGCCAAAACAAGCATGGATGTGGTCGCAAAATAACTTGAATTGCCCTCGAAGTTGGGGAAATATTCGTAGGTGCCCTGCGCAGATTCGCTGCGGGTGATTGTGTAGGCGCCATTGGCGTCGGTAGTGGTCCACATATTGACGAGTTGGCCCGAGGGGCATCGGATGACCAAGCAGATCGATTGGTTGGCGATGGGCGCGCCACTGACCCCGTCTTGTAAGAATCCGTACAGAGAGTAAGACTGGTTAACGGTAAGCGTGTAATTTGTTGAGAAAATACTGATGACGGATTCCTGAAGATTGCCGACGCCGAGGTTAACCACGGCGTTAGCGGGGGCGTAGGTGTCGCCGGGGAAGATGGCCGTGTAGGAGTAGCTGCCCTGCACGGGTTCGTTGTGGGTGAAGGTGTAGGTGCCGACGGCGTCTGTGGTGGTGGTGCCGACCACGCTCCAGTTGCCTGACGGATCAGTTCTGCCGAGCGCGATGGATGTGAGCGTGATGGTTTTGCCGGGGAGGGGAGTGCCGTTGGCCGTGAGGGTGCCGGAGAGGGTGAAGGGTTGGTTGAGGGTGGGGGTGGTGTTGTTGGTGGTGATGGTGATCGAGGCGGGGGCGGGGGTGCCGACGGTGAGTCTGAGCGAGGCGTTGGAGGGGGCG
>Ga0182021_10000505_pt1 | contig 41780 bp, 33 predicted proteins | sample 612E3MmetaG_FD_120493 | JGI IMG/M metagenome (GOLD analysis project Ga0182021, IMG submission 120493) | Permafrost microbial communities from Stordalen Mire, Sweden - 612E3M metaG (Illumina Assembly) | ecosystem: Environmental > Terrestrial > Soil > Wetlands > Permafrost | place: Sweden... | reverse complement strand
CTGGCTCAGGCTAAGAATGTAGCTGTACAATTGATCAAGACCGCGCAGCGACGCCCCTGGAACGATCAACCTCATTTTGCCGCGACCTGGTACGAACCCTTCACCGACCAGGCATCCATCAATCTGGCAATCCATTGGGCTATGGGCCGTTCAGGCGCCTTTATCAATACAACTGGCGATATTCACGTGTTACCCAAGGTATTAGAGGCTGCCAGTCATTTTGATCAGGTACCTACGACCACGCAGATGCAGGCTATGGTCCAATCGGAGACAGCTGAACCCTTGTGGCAATAATCAAAATTAGGACCAAGGATCAAATCCTCGATGAGGGGTTTGGCATAAAATTTAATTGTGAATCATAATGGCTTGATTGTAAATTGCAGCGCATTGAATATATTACTATAGGAATTGAACCTCACACCATTTGAATTGAGGTTCTATTCCTTTGGCGGACTCCGCCCCTTGCTAGTGTACCCTCCCACGGAGGCACCTTGCAAAAACAGGTTATATGGGGAAAAATCATTCAGGTAGAATTGGATTCAAGGTCTTTCGAGCGCAAACTAAATTATGGTTTGTTCCTTCACCGTGACACAGAAACCACCGCAAAGTTGTTGTTTTGTTTAAACCAGGGTTGTCATCAGGAATTGAATCACCCCAGTGAGCCAGGAAATTTTACGTTTACCGGAAAGGTTAAATTGTTTCTGTCGGGAATTCATCTGGTTTTACAACTTCAAGTATCTAGATCTCCTGACGGGCCGTACCATTCGGCTCGCGGGCCCAGCCAATCCCAAGTGTTTCCAGTTTCGCCTGCCCGGGGATCCCTGTTTCGACATCCCAACCTGCCAGCTGGTAGTAGGCGCGCCGGGCCTGCTCGAATTCTACCGGGTTGATCGAACGCCCGTCACTCTTGCCGCCGGCAAGCGGCTGGAAGATTTTTTTCGGCAGCAGGTCGGCCGAGATGTCGATACCTGCTTGCAGGTTGAAGATCCGCATCAGATTGATGCGCTTCTCCCCCGCTTTCAGGAGTTCCTCCATGCTCACGTTCCAGCCGGTGATTGAGCAAACTGCCTCTACCAATTGGGCAGGATCGTACAACTGCCAGCCGGCTCCGAAGACGAACTGGCAGATGTTGAGCGAATCTAGGCAGGAGTACAGGCACTGGGTGACAAAGGCATAACGGGCCACCTCCTCGTTCAACATGAACTCAGGCTGCGGATTTTTCAGTCCGAGTTGTTTCGCCCGGTCGGGGTAGAAGTTGTAAGCCGGGTCATGTTCACAGGACTGGTGGTCGGCCCCAAATGGGTTGACGGCATAAATTAAACCTAAACCTGGTTTAATTTGCGGCATGTGGGCCGGCATCTCCTGCCTCTTGACTGCCACAACCAGGTTAGCGGTGCCGCGTCCAATCTTCTCGGCTGCCCGGGCAGATCCCTCCGCCAGCAGGTCCCCAAAGCCGGTTCGATGAGCGATGGCTTCCACCAATTGAACCATGGCGGCTACGTTCCCGAAGCGCAATTCCAAGCCACCGGTGTCTTCCGTCCCGATCAGACCGCGCTCGAAGCAGTCCATTGCCCAGGCGATAGTAGCACCGCACGAAAGGGTGTCCATACCATACATATTGCACAGTTGGTTGGCATAAGCTACGGCAGCCAGGTTGTCGATCCCGCAGCTGCTGCCGAAAGAAAACAGGGTCTCATACTCGGGTCCGCCGTAGATTGGATCAACCGGGTAAGATCCATCTGGGATGGCGTCAACCGGCTTGCAGCGTACAGCACAGGCGAAACAGGTGTCGCGGCGTTCGAGAATGGTCTGGTTGATGGCCGCCCCGTCGATGGCCTTACTGCCCTCGAAGGTCCCGCTCACCCAGTTGCGGGTTGCCAGGCCGCCGTTGTCGGATGCCCAGGCGATCCCACCGGCCGTGCCAGATTGGCTGAGCATGTAGACTTCCTTGTTCTTGAGGTTTTCCACTCCCCAGCGAGCTAGGCGTCTGACCCCCTCGGGGTCGAAAAGCGTTGGCTTGAGAGTCCCGCGCACGGCGATCGCCTTGAGGTTTTTGGAGGCCATCACGGCACCCATACCGGTGCGGCCGTTGGCCCGGTTGGCGTTATTCATCAGGCTGGCGAAACGTACGCCGTTCTCGCCGGCGATCCCGCACTGCAGCACCTCGATCTTTTTATCGCCCAACTCGGTCCGCAGCGTTTCCTGAACATCGCCGGTGGCCCGGCCCCACAGGTGTTTGGCTGGGCGGAGCTCGTAACCCCCGTTCTCCAGATAGAGGTAGACGGGGTATTCGGCGCGCCCGCTTACCACCAGGCCGTCAAAACCGGCGAACTTGAACTCAGCTGGGAAGAAGCCGCCGCATTGTGAGTCACCAATGCAGCCGGTCAGGGGCGACTTGGCGGCTACGGTCAGTCGGCTCAACCCGGCCAGAGGAGCCCCGGTCAGGGCGCTGGCTGCCAGGACCAGGGTGTTACGCGAGTCGAGCGGGTCAATCCTGGGCGGAGTCTGGCGCAGGATGTAGGTTAACGCCAGGGCGCTCCCGCCCAGCCATTCCCGGTAGAAAGCCTCTGGGGGCTCTTCGACCAGGAAATGGCTGTGGGTTAGGTCGAGGTGCAGGATCTTGCCGTGATAACCATAGGGCATAGCGATGTCCGTTTCTTGAACCAGGATCAGGAATGCAGCGCCCGCCAGACCTTCTCGGGGGTGAGCGGCAGGGAACGCAGACGCAAACCGGTGGCGTTGAAGACAGCATTGGTCACAGCCGGGGCGACACCCTCAGCAGTGATCTCGCCCAGACCCTTGGCTCCAAAGGGACCACTCTGCTCGTAGGAAGGCACCAGGAGGCAGACCATCTTGGGCATCTCGTCGGCCTGGAAGATGCGGTAGTCGCCGAGCCGGTGGGTTAGCAGATTCCCGCCCTCATCGTAGGCCATCTCCTCCGAGATGGCGTAGCCTAGGGCCTGGGCCATGCCGCCTTCCATCTGTCCCTCAGCCGTCTGTGGGTTGATAACCGTTCCGCAGTCGACCGCCAGGACCAGCTTCTTGACACGCACCTCACCAGACTCGATGTCCACCTCCACCTCGGCGAACTGCGCGCCGAAGGATGGCGGCGAGACCATCGAGACATGTGAGGCAGTGGCCATGATCTGCTCCTGGTCCAGGGTGTGCAGGCTGTGCAGGCCGATCTCCCCGAGCGAGACTGAACGCCCATCTGAAGCGTAGACGTGCTGGTCCCTGGCAACCATCCCCTCGATCTTGGTCTTAAGCATCAAGGCGGCGCGCTCGAATAGTTTCTGGCGCACCAGCTCGGCGGCCTTCCTGACCGCCATGCCCGAAATATAGGTCGTGCTGGAGGCGTAGGCACCCACGTCGAAGGGGGTCAGGTCGGTGTCGGAAGAATAGACCAGTACCTTTTCGAGGGGCACGCCAAGAGTCTCGGCTGCCATCTGTGCCAGGACGGTATCCGAGCCGGTCCCAAGATCGGTCGCCCCGATCAGCAGGTTGAAGCTCCCATCATCGTTCATTTTGATCATGGCCCCGCCCATATCCAGGCCAGGAATGGCCGTGCCGTGCATCAGGATGCACATACCCAGGCCGCGCCGGATGTTAGGGCGGGCCGGGTCGATCTTCCAGGCCGGGTCGCTGGCTCGGCCCCAGTCGATGACGGCAGCGGCCTGTTCGACACACTCCGGCAGCCGGCTGCTGGGGACTGTCTGGGCTACCGGTCCGCCTTCTCCCAGCAGAGCCATGATGGCGATCTCCTCTCCCACCCGGATGGCATTCTGCAGCCGGAAGGCCACCGGGTCCAATTTGAGCTCGGCAGCGATCTCGTCCATCAGGCATTCCATGGCGAATTGGGCCTGCGGACCGCCGAAGCCGCGGAAAGCGGACGGGACCGGCAGGTTGGTGTAGGCAACCTTCGAATCGAAGCGGATGTTGGGACAGCGGTAAGTGGACAGGCCGCGCGCCCCGATTAGGTTGGCGACTGTCTGACCCTGCACGCCGTAGGCACCAGTATTCTCAACCAGGGTCATTTCAAGTGCCTTCAGGTTCCCGTCGCCGTCCACCCCGGCCCGGTATGTGATCGCCGCCGGGTGACGCGAACGCGTCGTGGTGAATTCCTGCTCACGGTTGAACTCCAGGCGCACCGGCCGGCCGGTCTTTATGGTCAGGTGGGCACACAGGTCCTCCAGAATGATATCCATCTTGCCGCCGAAGCCGCCCCCCATGCGCGGCTTGATGACCCGGATGCGGCTGATTGGCAGACCCAGGATGGGTGCCAGAACCCGGCGCATATGAAAGGGGGCCTGGGTGGCGGTACGGACGACAAGACGCTCATCTTCGTCCCAGTAGGTGATGCAGACGTGCGGCTCGATCGGTGTCTGTTGTACCTGCTGCAGCCGGTAGGTTCTTTCGAAGATGTGGGCGGACTCGCTCAAGCCCTGCTCCACATCCCCAATATTTGCACTGATGGTGACCACCAGATTGCGGCTGGCGTCCTTTATCCCGATGGCATCCGGCTCGTCGTGGATAACCGGCGCGCCTTCCTTCAGAGCCTCCTCGGCTTCGAAGACGGCCGGGAGCAGTTCATAGTCCACTTCGATCAGCTCAAGTGCCTGGCGGGCGATTTCAGCTGATTCGGCCGCCACTACAGCCACCTTGTCGCCAATATGGCGGACCTTGTTGTCCAGGCTTACCTGGTCGTAGGGTTTCGGATTGGGGTATGACTGACAGCCGGGAGCGAATAGGACCCGCGGCAGGTCCTTATAGCTGAGGACAGCAGAAACACCGGGTAGTGCCCGTGCCTTGGAAACATCAATGCGCCGGATGCGGGCGTGCGGGTGGGGACTGGTCAGCAGCTCGACATAGAGCATGCCTGGAAGGGTGAAATCGTCAGTGAAGGACGGGTGGCCTTTAGCCAGACGCAGGGCGTCCACCTTCTGCTTGGGGGCGCCGACCATTGCGCTGGTCAGGCCGCTCCGAACCTCGGGTCTGATGCCGACCTGCAGGGCGATATTCATCCCCCTTTTTTCCGTGATCGCCTCTGGGGTGGGAGGCTCGGACGGGCGGCGGTCGCAGAGAATGGATACCTCCTCAGGAGAAGACGAGCGGTCGTTTAAAGGCGGGACGGGTTCGCCGCGTAGCACCGCCGCCGCCCGCAGGACCGCCTCGACCGGCTTGACGTAACCGGTGCAGCGGCACAGCACGGCGCTGAGAGCCTCACGTGCCTGCTCGAGGTCAGGGGTGCGTTCCCTGTCCAGCAGGGTCTTGGCTGCCAGAAGCATTCCAGGGGTACAGTAGCCGCATTGGATGGCACCGGTCTCCATGAAGGCTGCCTGGATGGGATGCAATTCGGTGCCCATGGCCAGCCCCTCAACGGTCAGGAGACGGTGGCCGTCGGCATGAGCAGCCGGGAGCAGGCAACTAGGCACCAGCCGGTCATCCAATAGTACCGAGCAGGAGCCGCATTCCCCGGTCTCACATCCGTGCTTGACGCTCCAGCAACCCAGACGCCGTAGGGTCTCCAGCAGTAATTCGCCGGACTGGACATCAACTTCCATGTCCCGTCCATTGAGGTTGAGTGTGATACGCATGATCATGTCTCCGTTTCCTGGTTGGATGCCCGGTCCCAGGCCTTCTGGAGCGTCCGGTGGGCAACCAGTCCCGCCATCGCGCGGCGGTATTCCGGGCTGCCACGGAAATCTCCGAGCGGGTCAGCCTGTTCCTGGACCGCATCCACGGCCAGTTGAAGGTTTTGGGCAGTGAAGGTCCTACCCGCCAGGAGTTTTTCCACCACTGGGAGGCGTTTGGGCAGTGGGTTGGCACCTGCCAACGCCAGGGTGACCTGACTGGCTTTGCCGTCCTTGACTTCCACGACCGCCGCAGCCGCTACAATGGCTTCATCGCGCGGTGTGCGGGCGACCCGTTCCAGCGCCCAACCGCAACCAGCCACCAGGGGCGGGAGGCAGGCTTCCAGAACCAATTCACCCTTGTGGAGTGAGTTCTTGCCCATTTTATAGAACTCGGGGAACGAGATGGAGCGCTGCTTTTCGTCCGCGCCAAGTAAAAGCACCTGTGCCTCCAAAGCAAGGAGTGCCAGGATCACCTCTGGCGGGCCGCTTCGAGCCTGGATGGCGCCCCACAACCCGGACAGGTTGCGGATGCCAGGCCCGGTGACCAGGCCAGCAGCTCTGTTCAAAAGCATCCGCGTCCCTTTGGTCAAGATTGGGCTTTCCTTCATCTCCTGCAGTGTGGCCAGGGCGCCAATGTGCACAAAACCGTCCTGCGCTTCCTGGATGTAATCCAATCCCAGCAAGCTCAGGTCGATGAAGGCATCTATTCCCATCTGGCGCGGCGCGGTCGGTTTAGGATGGATGATAAGCGGCATGGCATGATAACCAGGGCGGGCAAGCAGTTCAATCGCCTCCGCCCGCGTCTTGGGCCGGTAGTATTCGAAAGTTCGCGGCATGACATTCTCCTTGTTCATAGCCCGTCGGCAAAGGCATCGATCACGGGTTCGATCTCGGGCATCATCGGGAACAGGATTGGGCAGGTCACCCCGGTGTCGATATATTCCTTTACCTTGGCCCGGCATTCGTTGCTGGTCCCGACTGCCATCAGGTTGCGCACCACTTCGTCCGGGATCTCACGGGCGGCTCGGATGTAGTCCTCTTCACGGGCTGGCCAGGTCAGGATGGACTGGATCTTCTCGAGCAGTTCCTCGCTCACACCGGAGGCTTTCATGATATGCGGCTCGGTAGCCAGGTAGTAGGCTACCAGCTTCTTGCCCTCCGCCATGGCTGCTTGAGGATCCTTGTCTGACAGGCAGCAGACCAGTAACTCGGGCAGGTCCAGGTCTTTGATGCTCCTGCCGGCTTTTTTGGCACCCCCCTCGACTAGGGCGATAGCACGCTTGATGTAGTCCACCGAGACGACATAGTTGAGCACCACCCCGTCACAAATCTCACCGGAGAGTTCGAGCATCTTGTCACCGGTCGCGCCGACGTAGATGGGGATGTCGCGCGGCGTGGTGTCGCCATAGGCCACATCCAGGCGGACCTTGTCTAGGTGGACGAATTCGCCCTGGTAGGTGACCTCCTGCATGCTGAACAGCTGGCGGATGGACTCGACATACTCGCGCATGGCCTTAAGCGGTTTCTCGCGCTGGACGCCGACTCGTCCGGCGATCGGCTCCCACCAGGCTCCCAGTCCTAGCATGACCCGCCCGCGTCCATCCGCCCTGCCGCCCAGCTCCCACATGCTCGACCAACTCGCGGCGATGACGGCCGCGTTGCGTGTCCAGATTGGCAGGACACCCGATCCGAAGCGTAGGCGTTTGGTGGTGGCCAGGAAGGCGCTCATCATGACGATGCAGTCGCGTGCCAGGCGGGTATCTGCCTGCCAGATCTCAGAGAAGCCGCGCTCTTCGGCATAGCGTGCCATGGCCAGTTCGTACTGCATGTCGTGTTTATCTTGCAAGTAGAGGGCGAAGCGTGGATGCATGAAAGGTTCTTTCTAAAAGGATTAGAGGAGGTCAGCGCGCTGCCTGCCACAGGCGTTCGGCCTGGGTGTGCAACGCCTGGCGGGCCAGGGGATCGTAGTCGGTCTTCAGCTGCCCGTCCCGGAGAAGGATGCGTCCGTCGACCATCACCAGCTTAACGTGCTCGGGATTGCGGTACAGGATCAGCTGGTCATATAAATTCCATCCCGCGGCAGGGGTGGGGAAGGCTGCATCGATCAGTTGCAGGTCAGCTTTCCAGCCGGGAGCGAGTTTGCCCACCCGTGGCAGGTGGAGGGCGCGTGCGCCACCTTCCGTAGCCATGAAATACACCAGGCTCGCTGGCATGAGACGCGGGTCGCGCTGGTTCGCCTTGTGGATGAGGAACGCCCCACGCATTACCTCGAAGAAATTATCGATGTAGCTGTCGCTTCCCAGACCAATGGTCACGCCAGCGGCAGCTAACTGGGGGATGGGGGCGATACCGCCGCCCACCTCGCAGTTGGAGAGCGGCATGTGGGTTACCTGGGCTCCACGCTGGGCGAGCAAGGCGACTTCTTCCATATCGAGCTGCACGCACTGGGAGGCCAGCATGTTCGGGCCTAACACTCCAAGCTGGTCGTAGAATTGGATCGGACGCTTGCCGTAGTGTTCGAGCGCATATTCCGGTTCGTACGCCCCTTCGGAACAGTGCATGTGCACCAGACAGCTCAACTCGCCGGCCATTTTGAAAGCCCTGCGGATGAAATCCGGTGAGCAGGTGAACAGGGTGTGGTAGCACATCAAACCCTGGATCAGGTCTTGCTGCTGGCGGTGTATGGAGGTGAAGTCGTAATTTTCTTGCAGGCCGAGCAAGCCATGGGCTTCGCTGATCCGCTGAGTGGCTTCGAAAGACAGGATGGCGCGCTGCCCGTGACGGGCTACCACCTCAGCTTCCACTTCCAGACAGCCGGGCAGGAAGTTTGGAGCTTCCAGGCAATCGTAGAATGTGGTCACGCCGCTCTTTAACATCAACTGGCATTGCCATTCGACAGCGGCGCGCAGCATGGCGGAATCGATGCGGTCCTCGACCCGCGGCCACCAGAAATCCTTGAGGAACGGCCAGAAGCCGTCGGGGGCATTGGCAAGTGGAATTCCATGCGCCAGGACCCCATACAGATGCGTATGGGCATTCACGAATCCCGGGGAGAGCACCTGGCCGCCGGCTTCCAGAAGCTGATCACCCGGGTACTTCTTCCTCAGATCCTGGTTGGGTCCAAGGTCAGTAATCCGCTCAGCCTGGATACGGATCCCCCATCCGTGGTGGGGCGTTTCCCTGGCGCTGACGATCAGCCATTCCGGCAGGATTAGGGTTCCGGTCATTTCAGCCACTCCCTGTTTTCCGCCATAGGGCCGGGCTGCCTGGCCAGATAGGTTCCTTGGCCAGCCTGGCCGATGAAATGCCCGTTTTCGACGATCGGTTTTCCACGCAATAGCGTCATCACTGGATAACCTTGCAATTCGAAACCCTCGTAGGGCGTATAGTCCACCTGCTCGTGCAGGATGGATTTAGAGAGGGTCACTCTTTTATTGGGATCGAAGAGAACTATATCTGCGTCCGCCCCAAGCTCCAGGGAACCTTTGCGGGGGAAGAGCCCGAAGATCCTGGCCGGATTCGTGCTGCAGACCTGCACCCAGCGGTTGGGAGAAAGCCTGCCAGCCCGGACCCCGAACGAGTAGATCAGCGACAGGCGGGATTCGATACCGGGCAGGCCGCCGGGAATGTTCTCGTAGTTATCCTTTCCCAGGTCTTTCTGGCCCTCGAAGAAGAATGGGCAATGGTCCGTGCCGACCGTCTGCAGATCGTCCTCTGCCAGTGCCTTCCACAGATGCTGGTTGTCCTCTGCGTTACGGAGCGGTGGAGAACAGACGAATTTTGCACCCTCGAAATCTGGCCGGGAGAGTTCTCTTTCCGTGAGCAGCAGGTATTGTGGACAGGTTTCGCCGAAGGCGTTCACACCGCGCTGGCGGGCGGACCGGATGGCCCCGGCACCCAGAGCCGTGGAAACATGCACCACATACAGACGGGCGCCGGTCACCTCCGCCATGGCCAGGCTGCGTTGGATGGCTTCGCCTTCAGCAACTGGCGGACGGGAGAGGGCGTGGTAGCGTGGGGCGGTGCTCTTCTCAGTCCGGAAGCGGCGCTTGAAGAAATCAATGATGGCATCGTTTTCGGCGTGCACCAGGACGGTCCCGCCGGCCTCTTTTACCGCCACGAGAATCTCGAGAAAGGCCGCATCGCTCAGCCGGAATCCGGCGTAGGTCAGGTAGGTTTTGAAGGAAGTGCAACCTGCCAGGCACACGGCAGGGATTTGAGCGAGAGTGTGTTGCTCGGCGTTCGTCAGGGTCATATGCAGCCCAAAATCAATAACCGCCTGGCGCTGCGCCAGCGCACGCCGGGCTTCCAGGGCTTGACCCAGGCTCTCACCGGGTTGCGGCTCAACAAAATCGATCACCGAGGTGGTACCACCGCAGGCTGCCGCACGCGTGCCGGTGAACCAGTCATCGCTGGAACGTGTCGCCCCGACCGGCATCTCCAGGTGCACATGGGGGTCGACCGCACCCGGCAGGACCAGCAACTCACCCGCTTCGATCCGATGCGTCCCTTCCAGGTTCCTTCCGATGGCGGCGATCTTTTCGCCGAGGATGCCAAGGTCAGCCTGCAAGGTTTGCCCGGCAGTGACCAGTGTTCCTCCATGGATGATCAGATCAAATTTGCTTGGGCGCTTCATTTTCTTTTCCGTGTCAGCCAGGTCCCATCGTATTGCTTAAAGGGCCGGCGGGGTGATCATGCAAAGCGCCACCAGATCTGTATCACCCAGGGCACTGAAGCTGACCAGTTGGGAGCCCTCATAATAGATGCTGTCTCCTGGCGCCAGATGGTACTGGTTCTCTCCGATTTGGAGTTCCAGCTTGCCCTGGAGAACATACATCATCTCTTCCGTGGCTTTAAAAAGTTGTTGGGCGTGCTGGCTTTCTCCGGATTTCAATTGGATCAGGAAACCAGCCATCTGGCGGCTGAGGTCTTCGGTGAGTAGTTCATATTGCAGGTGGGGATTGGGAAAACTGAGCCGTTTCCTGGCATCATGGCGCACGACCTGTTCGGGGTGTTCTCCACCGTTCAGGAAAGTGAACATGGGTACTTTGAGGGCGACGGCGATTTTCTGCAGGGAGCTAATGGAAGGCTCGGTGAGGTCGTTCTCGACCTGGCTGAGAAAGCTGGCGCTGAGCCCGATCTGCTCACCGAGTTCGCGCAGATTCATCTTCAATTCCTGGCGCCGTTCCTTGATTTTTTTTCCGATCACGGTTTTTCCCTTCTCGGTTCTGAAATTAATGCATTTATCAACATTATAGCGATAGGGGAGGGGCTGTCAAGTGACATTTATTATAGTTAAGTGATATTGAATTTTCCAGAGGCGAATTTTAGGCCTTTAAAGGCACTGATATGATTGAAATCACAGGTCAGAGGTGACATTCAACATTGTATTTCCCACTTCGATTTGCTATTATAAAGTATATTTGCGCAAATGTTATGAGCAAATTCTCACGAGAAACACATACGGTCCAATATGACAATTTTGATTCGCAACTGTGCTTTCCTTATCCGCAATCCTGCTCAGATCGAACAGGGTTGCGATCTATTGATCGAGGGTAGCCGCATCCGGGCCATTGGTCAGAACCTGCCTGCCCCCCAGGAAGCCGAAGTTCTGGATGGAAGTGGTTGTGTTGTCATGCCTGGGCTGATCAACGCCCACACTCATCTTTATCAAAACTTTTTGAAAGGCACCTCCTCGGGACTGACGCTGGTACCCTGGTGTAATCAGGTCTTGTTCCCGACCGTGGACGCCGTGCGCAAGATCAGGCGCACCGGCCAAAACCGGGTCGCCTACCTGTGGTCCGCTCTGGCAGCGGTCGAGATGATCAAAGGTGGAGTCACCAGCTGCATCGATATGGACATGGTTTACCCCGAGGTTGTGCATGCCTGGCAGGATCTGGGTTTCCGCGGGGTGCTGGCCTATACGCTGAGCAACCAGTGGGTGCCGGCTGCTCTGCGTGCCGAGGAAGAGACGCTGAAGCGCAAGACGCTCGAGTTCGTCGAGGAGTTCCACAACCCCACCGACCTGACGACCGTCTTCCTGGCTCCCTCGACTCTGTTCCTATGCACCGAGGCGTTCCTGGAATGGGTCGGCAAGCAGGCCAGGCGCCTAAACCTGGGGATCCAGATCCACATTGCTGAGACGGCCGGGGAGGTAGATGATCTCCTGAAAGAAACTGGCCGGCGCCCGGTCGAGCAGCTCGAGCACTTGGGTCTCCTGGGAGAGCAGTTGAGCGCGGTGCATTGTGTGCACGTCAACACCCAGGAAATGGAGTTGCTGGGAAAAACCGAAACGAACGTGGTGCACTGTCCAAAGAGCAACATGAAGCTGGCGGACGGGGTTGCACCCGTGACGGCCATGCGCCTCCTGGGCATCCCGGTCAGTATGGGCACGGATGGGTGCGCTTCCAATGACCTTCTGGATATGTGGGAAGAAATGCGTACCGCGGTGCTGCTGGCTCGCGTGACCCAGAACGAGGCCGGGGCTCTGACCCCACAGGACGCTTTCAGCATGGCAACGCTCAAAGCGGCCCGCGCTGCCCGCTTCGAGGCAGGTGAGCTCCAGCCCGGGAAGTTGGCAGATGTTGTGCTCCTGGAACTCAAAGGCGTCCACCTTCAACCCTTGCATGCCACCGACCTGATCAATTTGCTGGTCTTTTGTGGGAAGGCGGCGGATATCCGCGACACGATCATTCACGGACAGGTGGTCATGCGGGACCACCGTGTCACCCATCTGAACGAGACCGACCTGATCAATGAAGCGACCGGTATTGAAAAGGAGCTCTTTCGATTGCGAGCGGAGTATTCGCCTGGCTCTTAATTTGAGCGAGGAGAGTTCTTTAATCGCTTGCTCTCCCTGAACGGCCTCTGCTCGGTTGGACCACGCACCTGCTGCTTGATATTGTTTGAACTATAGGACATGGAACATGGATGAGATCTTTAATCAATTACAGGAAATTTGCGGAAAAGAACATGTCACCAATGAAAAAGTGGACCTGTTATGCTACCGCCGCGATTGCGGCCCCACACCGGGCGGTATTCCCGGCTACGTTTGCAGGCCGGAGTCGACTGAGGAAGTGGTCAAACTGGTCAAGCTGGCTAACCGCTTAAAGAAACCGCTCTTTTTGTGGGGACGGGCGACGACTTTCGTGGATAATGGTGTGGTGAACGGCAGCATTGTCCTGGCGTTGGACCTGATGAAAGGCTTCGAAATGGACCTGCAAAACCAGGTGGTGCATGCCGAGACAGGTACCATCTGGCATGCCATCGACGGCGAATTGAAGAAGTCCGGCTGGGAACTGGCTGCCCCAGGCGGCGGCGGCATGTTCTCGGCCAGCGTGGGTGGGACAATTGCATATAATGCCGTGCCGCATGGGATCACCGAGTATGGAGTCACCGGAGATCATGTCGTCTCGCTGGAAGTGGTACTTCCGGACGGGACGGTCGTCCACACGGGTTCGGCGGCCAACGACGCCAACGGGAATATTGCCATCGAGCGTGGTGCTAACGGAGCTGACCTGGCCGGCCTGTTCATCGGCTCGTGCGGGACACTGGGCGTGATTACCAAGGCCACAATGCGCATCCGCCGCATCCCAGAGGTCGAAGATTTTCTATTCTACACTTTCGAGAAACTTGAAGATACCGTTGACGCCGTCTCTGCTCTGCAGAGCCAAGCATCGGCGACATTTATTATTGGTCTTTTTGGCGGCCCCAAGCCTTCAGGAATTAAAGGGAACTATACGTTGCACATGATCATCCGTGACAGGCGAACCACGGCGAAGGAACGCAAGCAAGCCTGTGAGGTCATTTGCCAGAGCTACAACGGGATTGCCCAGGATCCGATCGCCACGCAGCGTTACTGGACCGAGCACATGTACTCCTGGCTGCGCAACGACGGACCGAGCACCTACTACGGTAGCCGGCCTTACTACTGTCCGGAGGTGGCGGGTTTCCTGCCCACCCAGGCGCTCAAGGAAGCCATCCCGGCCCTGAACCGGTACATCCAGGACACTCAGGAGGCATGGGACCAGCACGGCATGCGCGTCAAAGGATTTGACGTGTACTTCTCGCGCAACAGCGGCTTTTTATGGGTGGATACGCTTTACAACGAAAGCAACGTCGAGGCGCACGCCTATGGCTTGAAGGTGCGTGCCGATATCTCCGAATTGCTGTTCAGTAAGTGGATGTCACCTGGCGGGATCGTGGCCGGCATTGCCCCGTACATCATGCCCAAGCTGGGCACTTCCTTCCAGCTTATGCAGGCTTTGAAGGACAGCCTGGATCCTAATCACATCCTCAATCCGGGTGTCTTGATGTTGGCCGGGGATCCGACCTTCGGCAAGATTCCCGAACGGGTTAAACCGACCGGCCTCGAGCTCGAGAAGACCGGCGATCTGACCTACCAATGTCTGCGCTGCGGATTCTGTTTCGACGTCAGCTGGGTAGGTAAGAACTATGCGCTGTGTCCGTCCTATGAGTATGGCAGTTTCGAGTCCTATGTCGGGCGCGGCCGGGTGGCTACCGCCCGGGCAATCCTGGAAGGTGAGCTCGAGTACGACGAGAAAGTAGCCGAACGCATCTTCAGCTGCACCCTGTGCGGCTCTTGCAGCGAGCATTGTTTTAAGTTCATCGATCTGCGCAGCGTTTACCAGAAAATGCGCGAGGACATGGCTGCGCGTGGCTTGACCCCTACCGGCCTCAAACAGGTCGCCGTGGATACCTACCAGCAGCGCAACCCGTATGCCAAGGGTCAGGCAGACCGCTTCAACTGGTTGAAGGATAAATCCCGACTGGATCGAACGGCGAAAACGGCCTTCTTCGTTGGCTGCACGCCCTCCTATGTGCGCCGCTCGTCGGCCAGCGAGTCGGTCAGGCTGCTGGACAAACTGGGTGTGGATTACACAATTGCGTCCGAGGAATGGTGCTGCGCCCACCCGCTGATGTCCGCCGGCGAGCGCAGTAAGGCTGCCGAGTTCATGCACCATAATCTCGAAACCTACAAGAAGCTGGGTGTGGAGCGCATGGTCTTCCTTTGCCCCGGCTGCCAGATGACCTTTTCCAACGAGCTGCCTGAGGTGCTGGGCGAGTCGATGCCGTTCGAGACGCTCAACCTGGTCGAACTTGTCGCCGAAGAGATCAAGAGCGGGCGCATCGAACTGGCCGGGATGCCGGCCGGGACGGTCCTGACCTACCATGACCCCTGTACCCTGGGCCGCCAGCTGGAAATTTACGAGGCCCCGCGCACGATCATCAACGCTTTCCCCGGGGCGCGCTTCAACGAGATGCCGCGCAACCGGCGCGATGCGTTTTGCTGTGGGGCTGGCTCCTATGTCCGCTATGATTTCCCTGAGCTAACTGACATGGCCGGGATGGAACGCTGGAAGGAAGCCCTGGGCACGGGAGCAACGATGTTGCTGACCACCTGCACTTCCTGCCTGACCGAGTTCCAGCAGGTGAAGACCCAGACCAAGGATAAACTTGAGGTGGTGGATCTCATATCCCTGGTCAATAAGCAGGTACGTGTCAAAGAGGTTGCCGCTCTCTGATCAGATAGATTATCTCGCCATATCTGGATGAGGATGACGTGAACTTAAAATGTATGCCCAGTTTAATTTCCATTTACCCGGCCGTCCTGTCGGTATGGGTAGTCGCGGCTCTTAAATATTCTCCTCTTGATGCCCGCAGCGATCTGCCCGACCGCTGTCAGGCCCAGGAAGTGATGAAGGTAATGAATATTTCTAAAGAGGTGACGAAGTGAAGGCAGCCGCAGCGAGTAAACCCGGGCAGGTTATCATTGCCGATTTTCCCGAACCAGTGGCGGGGGAGGGGGATGTGATCGTTGAAACCCTGGCTTGTGGAGTGTGTGCCACTGACGTCAAATTGGTTCAGAAGGGTGCCAAGGAACTGAAATATGCCCTTGGGCACGAAATGGCCGGTCGGATCGTCCAGGGGCCTAAGGAAAGCCAGTGGAAAGTTGGCCAGCACGTGGTCGTGGCTCCCTACCTGCCTTGCGGCGAGTGCTACTACTGCCAGCACGGGCAGGCGGCCCTATGCACACGCCTGTACGAAATATTCCCCTTGCCGGGCGGGCTGTCAGAACGCATTCTGGTTCCGGCGGAACTGGCCCGGCGCGGGTTATTCTTGATCCCGCCCGGGATGAGCGACGAACTGGCCGCCCTGGCTGAACCGCTGGGCTGTGTGCTCATGGGGTTGGAAGCTTCCCACCTGAAAGAAGGCGATTCCCTGCTAGTGATCGGTGACGGGCCGATGGGACAGTTGACGGCCGCGGCCGGGAAGGCACTGGGTGCCGGGCTGGTCTTCGTGGCAGGTATGACTGATCACCGTCTGGCTTGCGCACAGAAGTATTACGCTGACGTGGTGGTGGACGTCACCCGCGAGGATCTGAAGGCGATCGTCGCCGAGCAGACCGGCATGCGCGGTGCTGATGTTGTCCTGGTGGCAGTTTCGAGTGGTGAGGCACTAGCCACCGGCCTTGCCAGCGTCCGGCCAGGCGGGACGGTCAACTCGTTTGCTGGCGTTCCCGACGGGACGAAGATCGAGTTGGACGTGCGCAAGGTGCATTATCAGCAATACTATCTAACCGGCTCCTCGGGCACTACACCCGGGTTCATGGCGAAGGCGCTGGCCCTGCTGGGGTCTTCCAGGGTAGATTTTTCAAAGGTCATTACTGCCAGTTATCCGTTCCCACAGGTGGGTGAAGCCGTCGCCTATGTGGAGCGACAACTGGGGTTGAAATCCATGGTGCTGTTTTCTTAGAACAAGGAGGCGCATTGAAAGAGCTGCGGATGGGTCGTATCATTGGGAAAGATGGACGGACGGTGATCGTGGCATTTGATCACGCCGGGTTCATGGGACCGGTCCAGGGGCTGGAGGAGCCGGGCAAGTTGATAGAAACCCTTGCAAACAGCGGCATCGACGCAGTCCTGACCACGCGTGGGGTAGCCCAGGGCTTTGCCGGCAAGCTGGGCAAGCTGGGGCTGATCTTGCGCGCCGACGGCGGTGCCAGCGTGGCATCGCCGGTCATGGGGACTCTGCGGCCACTTTTTACAGTCGAGGACGCTCTCAAACTGGGGGCGGACGCCATCATTTGCATGGGAATGATCGGCTTTCCGGAAGAACCATCCTCTTTGGAAAACCTGGCCGGATTTACTGCCCAAGCGCTCTCCTGGGGATTACCGGTGGTGGCCGAGATGCTGGTCAAGCCGAAGGAAGGTGAAACCGTTACCGCCAAGGACATCGGGTTTGCCATGCGCATTGGCGCCGAACTGGGCGCGGATGTGATCAAGGCTTCGTTCTCCCGGCCAGTGGATGCATACCGATCTGCTCTAAAAGCCTGTTACCGCCCGGTGGTTGTGTTGGGCGGGGAGAAGGTGAAAGACGAAACGGAGATGCTCCTGGCGATCGCCGATGCACTGGAGGCCGGAGCGACCGGTGTTGCCATTGGCCGCAATGTCTGGCAGCACCAGAATCCGGCCGGGGTATGCCGGGCTCTGGTGGAGCTCGTGCACGGCAGTGGCAGGGTAGAAAAGGCGTTGAAGGAGATCAAGGCGTAGGATGAAAGATCTGCTGATCGGGTTGGATATTGGCACTTCCAGCGTTAAAGCCGGATTGTTTGACCAGCACGGGCAATTGCTGGCTAAAGCCAGCGCGCCTGTCATGCTCTATTCTCCCGAGTCAGGTTGGGCCGAACAGGACCCGTTGGATTGGTGGAAAGGCACCTGCCATGTGCTGACAGAAATCATGCACAACATCGATCCAGCGCAGGTTATCGTCCTGGGTCTTTCAGGCCAATGCCCTGGTCACGTGCTCGTCAATACGGATCTCCAGCCGCTTGGGCGGACGATTATCTGGCGCGATCTGCGCGCCGGCGAGGAAGCCTCCTGGATCACTAGGAATATTTCCTCAACGCAGGCACGGGAATGGATTGGAACCGATCACCCCGGCCATCCCAGCTTGTCGCCGGCGCGTCTGCTGTGGCTGAAAAAGCATCAGAAGGAAGCCTGGGATCAAGCAGTTAAGGTCCTCCAACCCAAGGATTTCATTGCCCTTCTGCTCACCGGAAACTTCGCCACGGACTGCCACAGCGCTTACTGTCTGGCCAACCCAGAGACGGGTGTCTACGACCCGCGTTATTTCAATCTATTGGGCATTCCCATCCAGAAAATGCCAGTGGTATTCGACCCGGCTGCAATCGTTGGTGAGGTAACTGCAAAGGCTGCCAAGTTAACTGGCCTGAACCCGGGTACCCGGGTGGTAGGCGGCACGATTGACGCTTACTGCGATAATCTGGCCGGCGGGGTGATCTTCGAAGGACGAGCGGTAGATGTCGCCGGGACCTCGGAGATCGTTTCCCTTGGGATTGATCGGAAGGTCGAGGCAGAAGGCGTCTACCCGTCCAGGATCGGAAATGCGGGTATGTTCCTGTGCGGCCCGACCCAAGCCGGCGGGGATACCCTGCGCTGGCTGGCAAACTGCTTTTTCGCTGAACTTAAGGGCAGCCAGCATTTCGAAAAAATGGAAAAGGAAGCCCAAGCGGTCCCGGCGGGCTGTGAGGGGCTGGTCTTTTTACCCTATCTCAACGGCGAGAGAGCCCCCATCTGGGATGCGGAAGCCCGGGGTGTGTTCTTCGGCCTGACTTTTGCCCATACCCGCCAACATTGCACTCGGGCTGTGTATGAAAGCGTTGGCTTCGCCATCCGGCATATCCTTGAGATTGCAGAAGCTGCTTCTGGAAAAGTAGCCCGGGAAGTCGTGGTATGTGGAGGCGGCTCGCACAGTCGATTCTGGAACCAGGTTAAGGCTGACATTCTGCAAAGGCCAATCCGCCCGACAGCGATCAGTGAGACCGGCTGCCTGGGTGCGGCTATTCTGGCCAGCGTCGGAGCCGGCCTCCATCCGGACCTGAAAGCAGCCTGTGAACGCATGATCATTTTTAAAGATCAGGTTATACCGCAGCGCGAACTGGCCAACGTGTACGAGACCTCTTACCGAACATATCGCCGGCTCTATCCGGCGTTGAAAACCGTGTTCCAGGAATCAGCAGATTAGGAGACGGCCAATCAATGTATATGCATGATGAAGCCCAGCTCATGGTACAGGTTGCCAGGATGTATTATGAAAACAACCTGACCCAGGAAGACATTGCCCAGCGGTTGAACCTGTCGCGTCAGAAGGTCTCCCGCATGCTGATCGAAGCACGCACACACGGGATTGTCAAGATCATGATCTATGATCCCAACCCATCGGATCCAAACCTGCAGGAAGAACTGAAGAACCGGTTTGGCCTGCGGGACGTGGTTCTGGCTTCGGGTGAAAAGCTCGAAGGGGAACAACTGCGAGCTGCGATTGGGTTAACCGCATCGGAGCATCTCCAAAAGGTGATCCAGGATGACCAGACTGTAGGGATCGGCTGGGGACGCACGCTGTTTGAGGCGATCAACCTGTTGAGGAAAAATGAAATGCGGCGGATAAGTGTGATCCCGCTGATCGGGGGTGTCGGGGACATTTCCCCGTTTTTTCAGGTGAATGAACTTGCCCGCCGCCTGGCAGAAGCTTTCGCCGGCACTTACCGCCATTTGTACGTGCCAGCGTTTATTCAGGACGATCACGTCCTGGACAGTCTCCTCAAAACCCAGGAGATCGCCCAGGTAATGGAATTGTGGAAACGAATGGATCTGGCGATTATCGGAATTGGTCATGTTGAATTTCAGGAAATTTCCTCCATGTTCTTTGCAGACCATATTACTCCTTCCACCCTGGCACAGCTCGAAGCCAAGGGAGCAGTCGGGGATATTTGCGCACGATTTTTCGATTTACAGGGTAAGAAAGTTTATCCTGTCACCGGGGTGATCGGGATCGATCTGGGCACTTTAAAAAACATCCCGGAAGTGATCGCCATCGCGGGTGGTAGCGAGAAGGTGAGAGCGGTACTCGGAGCGCTCAGGGGCGGTTATATCAAAACCCTGATCACTGACACAACCACTGCACGCGCTGTTCTGGCAGAAGATAGTGAAAGGAGGTGACATTAAGAGCCGATCATCAAATACGGAAACGAAGCCCTGTGCAACAATTCGTCACTATCAACTATTGAAGAACCAATCAAAACCATAAAGTCATTTAAAAGGAGTGAAAGATGAAAAAGAGCATGTTGATCGTCGCCTCCGTGCTGTGGGTTGCTGCCATGCTGGCCGGGTGCGGCCCGGCCGCCACGCCGGTCCCGACTGCAGTCCCGCCAGCAGTCCCGACGGCTGTCCCGGTAGTATGCCCGACGGCGGCTCCGACGGCGGTCCCATTGGTATGCCCGACGGCCGCCACCGCTGTGGCTCCGACCTTGGTCACGGTCATCGGTAAGATCAAAGCCAGCCCTTACAGCCTCACTGAGGATATTATCACAGCACATACGACCGAGCTGCAGTATCACGACCCCTGGGTGGGCACTAGTGGTTCCGATGTCATGGAAAAAGGGATCCTCTTGAAGGATCTGATCACCCTGGTATCGCCCAAAAAATCCGCCAAAACCATAGCCCTGATCGGGTCAGACGGAAATGAATACGACATCCCGATTGCCGATGCCCAGCAGTACAACATCATGCTTGTCCATTGGGTTTCCGGCACTGTCCTGGATGCGACTACCGGCGGCCCTGTGAAGGTGGCTTATCCTGCCGATGCGACCACCTACACGAGCGACTCGTGGGCTTGGTGGGTGACCGTAATAATTTTCAAATAAATCGGTCGATTCATCGTCTTTTCAAAGCTACGGGTGGAAGGACTGTTGGTGCCTCTGCCTCAGTCCTTCCACTGGAAATAAAGCCCATGCGATCCATGACCACTTTCAACGCAGTGACATTCATTGTTTTCACGGCAATTGGCATCGGCGTCTTGGTCGGGCTTCATCAAACCCATCAGTCGCGATTCGCGATTATATTGGAGAAATGAATGAGCCTCAAAGACCGGATTTACGGCTGCCTTGCCGGTCTTGCCCTTGGTGATGCGCTGGGCATGCCCACAGAAATGTTGACGCCTGAAGAGATCAAAGCTGAATTCGGATGGGTGGATCGCCTCGTCCGGGCTCCTGCCTGGCACCCTCACAAGGGCTTCGCTCCCGGGCAGATTACGGACGATACTGGGCAGGCGCTGGCAATCGTCCACGCGATTGGGGATGACGGCACATTGACTGCTGCGTCCGTCGCCATCGAGTTGCTCAAGTGGGCGGACGCAACCGGTGAGTCGCTTCCGGCCATTCTCGGTCCGAGCACGCGCCGGGCTCTTGATAAATTAAGAGCAGGGGAGGATCCCCGGCAGAGTGGGCAGCAAGGCATAACCAACGGGGCTGCCTACCGGGCCATTCCGCTGGGGTTGGTGAATTTTGACCAACCGGACCAGCTTATGCAGCAAGTTGTGGAAGCCTGCCTTCCGACTCATGGGACCTGCGTGGCGATCTCAGGCGCTGCGGCAGTGGCCGGGGCCATCGCGGAAGCGCTCACGGAGGTGACTTCCCTGGAATCGATCCTGGCAGCTGCCAAACGAGGTGCCGAGCAGGGACGCCGGCACGGCACTTGGGCCTGGGGAACACCGCTCGAAAAGCGCATCGACCTGGCCGTGCGACTGGTTGCTGAAAATCCTCTCCCGGATGCGGCGCTGGCAGCCCTTTATAATTTTGTCGGTGTAGGCATGGAAACTGCAGAATCGGTTGCAGCAGTATTCGGCGTGATCTGCCTGGCAAAAGGCGATCCCATGCTGGCGGTCACTTACGCTGCCAATATTGGCGGCGACACTGACACGATCGCGGCCCTGGCCGGGGCAATCTGTGGAACCTGGCGAGGTATTGATGCCATCGACAGGCGAATGCTGGCACAGGTTGAAAAGGTCAGTTGCCTCGACTTGCTTGGTGAAGTTGCACGTTTGGAACACCTGATTGAACAGAGGAGCATTTTGTAATGGTTGGTGACATCCGGATTGGATTCAGCATGCACCCGCGTTGGGCCGGGGACGAAGGTTTGGAAGCTTTTATTCTCCCCCTGCGTCGGTCCGGGTTGTCTTTGCTCGAATTTGAGCTTGACGACCAGCAGGACGACTGGCCCGCTTTCGAGCCGTTAATGGAGGCGGCCTTCCAGATGGGGTTGGGATTGAGTTTCCACGCCCCCTATCGTTCCCCTCACAGCCTGGTCGGGTTTGCGGGCCGGGAGCGCAGCCACATCCAAGGTGATTACCGTCCCGTGCTGGAGATCGCTGAAACCTGGGCGCGGAAATCCCCGGCGTGTCGAACCCTGGTGATACATGCTGCAGTCGCCCCGGAACCTGCCAGCCGGGAAGCCCTGGTAGCTGATACCCTGGCGTTCCTGGCATGGGTCCTGGAAGAATATCCCAACCTGCAATTGGCGCTTGAGAATAACCATCCCGCCCGCCAGGGGGAAGTCAAGCCTGGGGTGGAACTTAAGGATGTCCTATCTATGCTGGCCGCCCTCGGTACCCCGCGTCTGGGCGCCTGCTGGGACCTGGGTCACGATTACCTCCGCCAAAAAGGGGGAGCTCCTACGCGGAAGTGGTTGTCCAAGGTGGTGCATATTCACGTGCACGACGTTGATGAGACCGGCGAGGATCATTTCCCGTTGATCTTTGGGAGGGTACCGTATGAGCGCTGGCTGGAAGCTTGGAAAGCGCAAGGCGGAGGAGGCGGTGTGGTGCTGGAGTTGAAAGGTAAGCTCTTACAGAACTGGTCCCCGGCGCGGGTTGAGGAAGCGCTCGAGACAAGCATTTCCCGCATCAAAGAGGTGCTGTTATGACCGCCGTGGTCGCGAAACCCTCCCGTGCGAAATCCAGCTCGGGGTCCAACTGGTGGCGGCACTGGGGGGAGGAGTCCCTTTCCGCCTACCTGTTCCTGCTGCCCAGCATCATCATCTTCGTTACCTTCACATTTTTCCCGGCGATCTACTCCATTGTGGTAAGCCTGTTCCGCTGGAACATGCCTGCCAAGGCGGTCTTCATCGGTTTTGAAAATTACCGCTACCTGTTCACGGATCCATTGGAAGCCCCGATCTTCTGGAAATCCATCTTCAACACCTTCTATTTCACCCTGGGCGTCCCGCTCAACCTGTTCGTCTCATTGATGATCGCCCTGCTGCTCAACCGTAAGCTTCCCGGTGTGGGCATTTTCCGGACGGCGTTCTTCCTGCCGGCCATCGCCTCCGTAACGGCCATCTCTGTTGTGTGGATGTGGCTGTATAATCCGGCGCAGTATGGCTTGTTCAATAGCTTCCTGATCCAACTGGGACTGCCCATCCAGAGCTGGCTGCGTGACCCACACCTGGCCATGCCGTGCCTGATCTTCATGGGGATCTGGTCCGGGATGGGTTATAACATCATTATCTTCCTGGCCGGATTGCAATCCATCCCTCACGTGCTTTATGAAGCGGCGGAGATTGATGGCGCCAGTAAACCCAAGTTATTCCTGCATGTCACCTGGCCTTTGCTTGGCCCGACACTTTTCTATGTCCTGTCGGTGGGGATGATCAATTCGCTGAAAGCCTTCACCGAGATCGATGTCATGACGCAAGGGGGGCCGTTGAACGCCACCAATACCATGGCGTACTATCTCTATCAGAATGCCTTCCAGTACTTCCAGATGGGGCAGGCCTCCGCCATTGCAGTGCTGCTCTTTATCATGCTGCTGGTGTTGACCTGGGTCCAGTTCCACTTCGTGGATCGGAGGGTTTATTATGAGTAACCCGAGACCCTCACGTCCCATCTGGCCGCACCTGCAGAAAATCCTGTCGAACCTGCTCTGGTATGGGGTCACCATCCTTTTGACGCTGGCGGTCATCCTGCCCTTTGTATGGATGCTGGTCACCTCCCTGAAAGGGCAAAAAGAGGTCTTTGCCTACCCTCCCACCTGGATCCCGCAACACTGGCAATGGCAGAATTATCTTGATGTCTGGAAGGATGCGCCGTTTGCCCAGTATTTCATCAACAGCACCTTTGTGGCTGTGGTCGTCACGATCGGCCAGCTAACTTCCTGCGTCCTGGCGGCCTTTGCATTCGCCCGCATGAATTTCAAGGGCAAGAATGTCCTGTTCCTGATTTTCCTGAGCACTACGATGATCTCCACCCAGGTCACACTGATCCCATCCTATCTGATCATGAAGACCTTCAACTGGATCGACCACTATCAGGCTCTGATCATCCCCTTCCTGGCGAACGCCTTTGGCGTCTTCATGATCCGGCAATCCTTTCGCACCGTGCCGAGGGAGTTGGAGGAGGCTGCCAAGCTGGACGGCTGTGGACGCTTCCGCTTCCTGGTCCAGATCCTGTTGCCGTTGTGCAAACCCATCCTGGCCTCCCAGGCGTTGTTCGCTTTCATGGGCAACTGGAATTCCTATTTATGGCCGTTGATCGTCACCAACAGCGACAAGATGCGCACCCTGCAGATCGGGTTGCGTTTCTTTGTGAGCGGGGAGGGCGCCACACAGTGGGGCGTTTACATGGCTGCCGCTGTCTTGATCTGCCTGCCGGTCATCGGTATCTATTTTCTGGTGCAGAAAACTTTCGTCGAGAGCATGGCTAGCACCGGTCTCAAGGATATCTGAGATCGAATCACAGTATAAATTGTTAAAGGAGCTAGAGATGAAAACAACCACATTTCGAGGTCGCGATTTTCTGACTGAGACCGATTACAGCCGTGAGGAGATCGAACAGATCCTGGCCCTGGCACAGGAACTGAAAATGGATCGTGCCAAGGGCAAGCTGCACGACGACTTGTTGCGCGCCAAGACCCTGTTCATGATCTTCTACAACCAGTCACTGCGCACACGCAACTCATTCGAAGCCGGGATGACCCAGTTAGGCGGCCACGCCCATTACCTTGACCCGGGTAAAATCTATACCCCGGCCATGGAAGGCCATGAAGTGGCCTACGCCACCGAGCGGGTCTCGGACGTGGCGCGCGTGCTCGACCGCATGGGCGATGCCATCGCTATCCGCTGTTACGGCGACCCGGTCGAGTGGGAATACGGTGGCGCCCATAAGATGCTGGAAGAATTTGCCCGCTGGGCCGATATCCCGGTCTTGAACATGGAAGACGACGTTTATCACCCCTTCCAGGGCCTGGCAGATACGCTAACGGTCAAGGAAAAATTCAACGGCTACCAGGGCATCAAGTACACCATGTCGTGGGCCTACTCGCCCAGCGTGCACAAGCCGCGGGCCGTACCCCAATCCGCCATCCTATATGCAACCATGATGGGCATGGAAGTCACCCTGGCGCACCCCGAGGGCATGGATCTGGATCCCAAGATCATCGATCAGTGCAAGGCGTATGCCAGGGAATCCGGTGGCTCGTTCCGCATCACGAATGATTTCGAGGATGGCGTCAAAGGCGCCCATGTGGTTTACCCGAAAGCCTGGTGTGCCACGCCCATCTTCCAGGCCCCCGTGGGCCAGTCCGATGCCAGGAAGACCCAGGAAATCTTTGATAAGAACAAAAACTGGATCTGCGATAAAAAGATCATGGATACAGCTGATAAACACGCCATTTACCTGCACTGCCTGCCGTGCGACCGAGGCTACGAGGTCACCAACGATGTGATCGACAAGACCTCCGGCACAGGCTGGCTGTCCGCTGCTTTCGATGAGGCGGAGAATCGCCTCCACGTTCAGAAAGCTGTAATGGTGTTGTTGATGAATTAACTTGGTGTCTGGGCTACCCTGCCTCCTCCCTTGGAGCATGGAAGTCGATTATGATGTGTTCTGAAAGGATGGTTGCCATGAAAAACAAAAGCTGGCTGGTTTTTGTTTTGGTCACGGTGATTGCACTATCTGCGTGCGCTGGAGGAAAATCCTCTGGTTCTCCCACTAGCGGAACTTCTCCCACCGGTGAGGCTTCTCCCATCGGTGCAACAGCAGCTCCCGCCAAACAAATCAAACTGGATTTCTGGTATGCCTTGAGTGGAGACAGCGGCAATGCCGTCCAGGAGCTGGTCAAGAGGTTTAACACTTCACAGACGGGCATCACCGTCGTGGCCACCTACCAGGGTTCCTACGCCGATGCCATGGCCAAGATCGATGCCGCGATCGCCGGCGACACCGTCCCCAACGTGGTCCAGGTAGGTGGAGCCCCCCTGTTGGGGAGTAGCGATGCCATCCTGCCGATAACAAATTTCACCCAGACGGACAGCAGTTTTCAGCTTGACCAGATCCTGCCCGCCTTCCTTGACTACAATACTGCAGGCGGAACTCTGTGGTCCATGCCGTTCAATAATTCCCTGCCGGTGCTGTATTACAACAAGGACCTGTTCAAATCTGCCGGGTTGGACCCAGAAGCCCCGCCCCAGAACCTGGACGAGCTGCTGGCCGACGCGCAGAAGTTAACCCTGGACCCTGGAAGCACCGGCACGCCTTCCCAATGGGGCTTGAACTTCCGCGACGATACGCAATGGTACATCAGCACCCTATTCCTCGAGAACGGGGGTCAGATCGTCAGCACAGACCAGAACCAGGTGCTGTACAACGGTCCGGAGTCCGTGGTGATGTTGCAGCTTTGGGGGGATTGGGTCAATAAATACAAGATCATGCCGGCCAACCAGCATGCCGAAGCCCAATCCGATTTTCTGGCTGGCAAGCTGGGCATGTTCGTCGGCTCGAGCGCACTGGTTACCAGTCTGAAATCGAGCGCTTCATTTAATCTGGGTGTAGGAATGTTCCCGACGGTCGGAACGGTCCGAAAAGTCCCGGTCGGTGGAGGCAGCCTGGCAATCTTCGACAATAAGGACGCCAGCATTGTCCAGGCCTCCTGGGAATTCGTTAAATATCTGGTCTCCAGGGACAGTGAAGTCTACCTTGCGACCCAGACCGGATACATTCCGGTCTACAAGGATGCCATTAACTGGCCGGAGATCGCGGCCTTGATCGAAGCCGATCCGAGCCGTAATGCCGCGATCCAGGAGCTTGATTCCGCTGTGGCCATCCCAGAATTCTCTGCCCTAGGTGATAGTGACGCGGCTTTGCGCCAGGCAATCCAGGAAATCGAGCTGAAAGCATCCACCCCACAGAAGGCCCTCGACGACGCTGTCGCAAGCGTCGATCAGAGCATCCAGAGGTATAAATAATAGCTTTTGATCGGAAAGCAAAGCCTATAATGGATGGCATCCATCCAGTCACCTGCTCCTTTTGCAGCTTGCTTTGTAACGACCTCCATCTCTCTTTTAATGGAGGCCGTCTGGTTGCCTTCACACCCGCCTGCTCCCTTGGGGAGGCCGGCTTCCGGCACGCCGCGGCCAGTTCAGCTTTTGAAAAAACCACGAATTCTCCCATTGAAACCTCCCTTCGAACCACCCGGAAATGGCTGCAGGAGGCCCGTCAGCCGCTGGTGGTCCTGTCCGGAAATCTGGATATCGATGCGGTCTCTGCTGCGGTTCGGCTGGCAGAGCAATATTCGGCCATCCTGGCCTGCGACGAGGATTGCACTGGATCGGTGCTTGGGCTGTCCATGCAGGCAGCTGGCTTGCTTAACGGAACCTTGGGCGACCTGCGCGACCAGTCCCAGGTGGTCCTGTGTGGGGTCAACCCAGCCTGCACTCACCCGCGCCTGGATGAATTCCTCGGCCGGGATTTGACGACCGATTCCTTGTTTCTCGATCCGCCCGAGCCACTGGAGGCCCTGCGCTGGTTGCGCCTGGCTGGTTTGGATGCGGCGGAGAGCATCCCGGTTAGGTTTGCCGAGGCAGCAACCTGCATCGGAGCTGCCCCTTCAGGCTTGATGGTCTTTGGCCCGGAGTGGCTTAAAGCTGGTCAACCTTTCACCACCGAACTGCTGCTCTGGCTTAAACACCTCAACAATAAGAAACATTGGTACGCCATCTACTTGGCTCCGGCTCCCAATAGCATCGGCGTGGTCGAGACGCTCCTATCCGAGACAGGCTACCCAGGCAACCTGCGCTTCAGTCAGGGGCAGGTTGACTTCTCTCCACGCCTCTGGCGGGCTGAACGGATCATTCAACTGGGAGACACAGACCTGTGTCTCCTGGCTGGCCAGCCAGGCACATTTTCCGAAAAGACCCTCGCCATGCTCTCCCAAGGCCGGACCATCCTTCTTGACCCGGACCAACCTGCATGGAATCCGCCCGTCTGGCTCCCTTCTGCCCGGTTTGGGGTCGAAGTCCCCAGCTGGTTCCAGCGCCTGGACGGGGTGCCGGCTGAATTGCAGTCGGTCCTGCCCGGCCGGCACTCCCTGATGAAGGATCTGCTGTTAGAATTGACTCGTGTGGAGCCTCTGGCATGATCCTGATCCGCGGCGCTGAAGTCTACGACCCGGCTCACGCTTTCAGCGGCCAGATTCGGGACCTGTGGGTGGATGGTGAGCGGATTGCTCCCGCCCCTCCTGAATTTGGGACACCTGAGGTCATCGATGGAAGTGGGACTATCCTTGGTCCGGCTGGTGTGGAGATCCATACTCATGTGGCTGGTTATGGGCTGAATGCCGCCCGCCGTTCCCTGATCGGCGACCCGGCTCTGCTCGACCTCCTGACCCCATCGGCGGAAACTGCAGCACAACGCTATCTTGCACTGGGATATACAACGGTGTTCGACGCTGCGAGCTCACCACTGATGGCGCGTTTAACTGCTGATGATCTGAAGCGTATGGCCGGCCTTGATCGCGGCACCTTCACCCAACTTGGCGACCACCGCTTGCTGCTTCAATCCCTGGCAAGCGGTGACCTACAGGAGATGCGCGACACTCTGGCCTGGCTTCTGTCTGTCGCTGGAGGCTATGCGGTCAAGCTGGTGAACCCAGGCGGCGGGATCGCCTGGAAAGGCGGGCAGCCAGCTCCGGGTCTGGACGAACCAATCGGGCTGGGGAATCTGACCCAGCGCGGGATCATCCAGATCCTGGTACGGCTGGTCAATGAGATGAGTCTCCCCCACCCGGTTCACCTGCACGCCGGCTGGCTGGGCCGACCCGGCAATGCGGCCGCTTTTTGCGAGACTGCCAGGGCATTGGAAGGGCAGCGCGCCCACCTGTGCCACATCCAGTTCTACTCTTACGGACAGGACAAAAATAGCAGCTTCACTTCCGCAGCTGAACAGGTTGTACGATGTCTTCAGGAATACCCGCAGATCACCTGCGATGTCGGGCAGGTACTATTTGGGACAGCCATGGCTATCTCCTTCGATACCAGCAGCATATCCTATCTGCAGAAGGCTACTGGCAAATCCTGGATCAGCCGGCAGTTGGAGGGCGAAGGTGGAACCAATGTCCTGCCGCTTTCCTACCAGGCCAAGAATGCCTCCAGCGCCGTCCAGTGGGCAGTCGGCTTGGAGTTGCTTCTACGCTTCCCCGACCCAACCCGCCTGTTCCTGACTACCGACCATCCCAATGGAGCGCCTTTCACCGCTTACCCACAGGTGATCGAGTGGCTTATGAGCAGGCCAGCGCGCCAGGAAATGCTCAAACGCAGTCACCCGGCCGGAATCCACAAGACCGGCCTAGCCGGTATCGAACGGGAGTTCAGCCTGGATGAGATTTTTGCTATGACGTCTTGGGGTCCCGCCAAAGCGCTTGGCCTGACCGACCGAGGCCATCTGGGTGCCGGGGCGCTGGCTGACCTGCGCTGCTATCGCAAGCAGGCTGACCTCAAGGCCATGTTCTCCCATCCAGCCTGGGTCATGCGCCGCGGCAGGGTTGTTGTCCAGGAAGGAACACCCCTTGAGCAGGATCCCGGCGAGATTCTGACTGTCCATCCAAGCTGGGACCAGGATCGGATGAGAACAATTTACCGCGGCCTGTCAAAGCTTGTCACCGTCCGGCCCGAGGACTATGCCCTGGGAGTAGATCGGGACCGCCAAATATCTCGGGAGGTGCCATGCGCATCCACAATGTCTTGATCGACAACACCTTCGCCGAAGCCTTTCCGATGTGGGTCAGCCGCCTGATCATCACCGCCGACACCCCGAGGCTGGCGTTCCAGGCGGCCCAGGTCGCGGCTGGAATGGCCATTTCGATCATCGGCTGCGGCTGTGAGTCTGGCCTGGAGGGGGAAATCCCTCCCGGTGAGACTCCTGACGGACGGCCCGGACACATCTTATTGCTCTTCAGTTATTCGCCAGAAAAGCTTGAGGAGCATCTCTTCCAGCGCATTGGCCAGGCAGTACTGCCCTCGGCCACCTCGGCCTGCTTCAACGGGCTGAAAGCTGAAAAGATGGCCAGGGTCGGTGGCAAATTGCGCTATTTTGCCGATGGCTTCCAATCCAGCAAGCTGCTGGACGGCATCCGGTACTGGCGCCTGCCAGTGGCGGATGGCGAGTTCGTCGTGGAGGAATCCTTCGGCCTTGGACAGGGAGTGGGCGGCGGCAATCTGATCCTCATTGGTTCAAACCGCTCCTCGGCTCTGGAAGCAGCTGAGGCAGCCGCCGAGGCTATCCGTACTACGCACGGGGCTATAGCTCCTTTCCCAGGAGGGGTGTGCCGCAGCCCCAGCAAGCCAGGTTCGAAGTACAAGAATGTTCGTGCCTCGACCAACGCGGTTTTTTGCCCGACCCTTCGCAGCCGGGTCGAGACCCAACTGAGTGCTGACGCTGAGGCGGCCTACGAGCTGGTGATCGATGGGCTGACGGAGACGATTGTCAGGCAGGCAATGGCAGCGGCAATACTGGCTGCCTGCCGGCCAGGCGTGTTGCGTATCACTGCCGGAAACTATGGCGGGACATTGGGTCCTTACCACCTGTACTTGCATAAAATCCTGCAGGAGGCTGGCTTTTGAGCGTAACACTGGCGTTCGAATCCGGCAATTCACTGGCCGTCGATGTGCGTTCCCTGCAACCGGACGTGGTGACGGGCTTGTCCAAAGGTGAAATCGAAAAACTGCCCTTGGCGGTCGGTCGCCAATCAGTCAGGCTGGGCGACCTCTGCAAGGTCAAGCGGTCAAGCCGGGGCAGGGAAAAACTTATTTTGGAAGGGGACACCGCCTGCTTGAGCCGCGCCGGGAGCCGCATGCAGGCAGGGAACCTGGTCATCGCCGGAGATGCTGGAGAATTGACCGGGGTTGAAATGCAGAACGGGGAGATCGAAGTGTGCGGCTCAGCCGGGGATTGCCTGGGCCTGGCAATGCAGGGCGGCTTAATCAGGGTGAAAGGAAATGTTGGGAACTGGTGCGGAGCGGGCCTACCCGGCCAGATCAAGGGTATGTTGGGAGGCACGATCCTGGTCGGCGGGGATGCCGGCCGGGAGCTGGGTGCGGGTATGCGCCGAGGCCTGATCTATATCGCCGGCGACGCCGGCGAATACACCGCCGCTCACATGCTGAGCGGTAGCATTTTTGTCGCTGGCGGACTCGGCACGGGTAGTGGCCTGGACATGCGCCGAGGCAGCCTCGTGGCCGGCAGGCTCGATAACCTGTTACCTGGTTTCCGCCCGGCTGGTCCGGCAGATAATGAATGGGTGCAGATTTATTTGAGGTGGATGGAAAACGCGGGATGTGCGCCACTGGCCCACTGGATGGGCCGCGCCTCGCATCGTTTCACCGGTGATGTGCTTGAATCGGGCAAAGGAGAAATCATCGTCTATGACCTCATTGAATGAGCATGCCTGGGGACAGGTGGAAGATGCCATTGTAGAGAAGGGAGCGCTGGGGATCACGGTCGAAGAGCGATCGTGCGGGACGCGCATCCTCGATTTGGGTGTGAAGGCACCGGGCGGTCTGGCGGCTGGTCTGGCCATGGCACGCATCGGCATGTCTGGGCTGGGAAAGTCTTTCCCAGAGATGGCGACGGCTGGGGAGATACCCTGGGTCTGGATTACCACCAGTTCCGACCATCCTCTGGAGGCCTGTTTTCTGAGTCAGGCGGCCCACTGGTCGGTGGAGATAGGGGTTTTCCGCGCCATGGGATCCGGACCGGCGTGCCTGTTGAACCGCGACCTGGGGATCGGCAATGCCTTTGCCTTCACCGAAAAATCGGATTGTGCCGTGCTTGTGCTCGAGACGGCCGTCTTACCCGATGAACCTACCTGCCAAGTACTGGCGGAAAGATGCGCGGTTAAACCCAGCAAACTTGCGATTGTCATCGCACCGACCTCCAGCCTGGCCGGTTCGGCCCAGATCGCAGCCCGTTCGGTCGAGACCGCCCTGCACAAGCTCCACCAACTGGGTTTCGACCTATCCAAGGTTGCCAGCGGGATGGGACGCTGTCCCGTTGCGCCGCCCACCGGCAGCGACCTTGATTCCCTTGGAAAGACCAACGATATGGTAATGTTCGCCGCCCAGGTCTGGCTTTCAGTGCAGGATGTTCCAGATGGCGAACTGGCAGAGTGGGTCCAGCGTCTGCCATCGGCCAGCAGCCCCAGCTATGGCGAGCCTTTCCTGCAAATCCTTAAGAATGCCGGCGGTTTCTACGCCATCGACCCTGGACTATTCGCTCCGGCCGAGGTGACCCTGACCAGTCTGGACAGCGGCCGGGTTTTTCATTCCGGCATTATCGACCGGGTCCGGCTGCAGAAGGCCTTGGGGGTCTAATTGCATGGAAAAAATCAAAACAGTTATTCTGGGATCTCCGGGTGCCTGGCACACCCAAACCCTGACCGCCGCGTTGCGGAAACGCGGGGTGGAACCGGTCTTCGGAGATGCAGCCAGACTGCAGGTCCGGCTGGGAAGTTCCCCCGGTGTCACAGTGGAAGCGACGTTTCTGTCCGACGCTGACCTGGTTCTGGTCCGCGAGGTCCCCGGTGGGACACTAGAGCAGGTCATTTATCGCATGGATGCCTTGCATCAACTGGAAAATGGCGGAGTGCGGGTGATCAATTCTCCCTATGCCATCGAGAAAATGGTGGACAAGTATTATGCCCTGTCTCTTTTACAGGACGCCGGCTTGCGCGTCCCGGAGACGCGCCTGACCGAAAGCCCTTCAGAGGCACTGGAAGCCTTCCACAGCTTGGGCGGAGACGTGGTGGTCAAGCCGCTCTTCGGTAGTCGGGGGGTTGGGATGGTGCGCGTCACTGAGACTGACACGGCTGGGCGGGTCTTTCGAGCCCTGCAGCTGGGCGGATATGTCTATTATCTGCAGAAGTATATTCCTCATAATAATCGCGACCAGCGCGTCATGGTAATAGGGGAGGAATGCGTCGCTGCTATGGAACGGGTGGCTGACTCATGGAAGACCAATATTGCGGCAGGCGCTTGGCCCATCCGCACTGAGGTGACCTCCGATGTGCGAGATGTCTGCCTGCAGGCCGCCCGGAGGCTCGAGGCGGATTATTGTGGAGTAGACCTACTGCGCAGCGAGGCAGGCGAGTTGTTTGTGTTAGAAGTCAACAGCATGCCGGCCTGGCAGGGCTTGCAGGAGGTCACCCCCTTTGACGTTGCCGACCGGATTGTGAAATACTGTTTTGATGTAATTCAGAGGAAGAGCTAACCGCCAAGCGCTCTGGGGAATACATACAAAGGAAAAACAAGATACATATTGACCGTTGCGATTCGTTATTCCGTGAATAACCTGCTTATGGTTTGTTCCCCCAAGGGGGCGCTCCCAGATAAAGGTGTTTGCAAGTCTGTCACTTTTTAATGAAAGTGATGACTATGCAAAGCACCCGCTTTATTGTTAACCTGGGAAACTAACTCGCGGTGCGAATATGGCGAATGAGGGGGCTGTCTAAAATTTGAACTGCACCCCAAAAGTTAGATATAAAATAACTTTTGGGGTGCAGTTCACCGCAGATACAGGGGAAATTGCTGATCCTTTTTTCAGGACGTTGCAAATTCCAGAGCATATACTGGAATTATGGAAAATAAGACCCTGAAAGTTTCCAAGTTCATTCGCAGGATGGTATAGATCGAAACAGCGGGTAGTTCGTTCATTTTGTCAACCAATTCACCTGCCCGCCCTGGTCTGCGCTGGGGATAAAGCTGACCAGCGAGCCTGAAGCAATGGACGTAATCGGGTCGTAGTTGCCGTAGCACAGGTGCAGACTTTGCTCCTGACCGGGTAGAACTTCAATCGAGGTTGATACATCCTGGCAGCCGGAATTCAAAAAGATTCCTGAACCAAGCGGGGAACCATCTGCCAATCGATAGGAAAAACTGTCATCCAAAGGCGAGGAAACCTGGGAGGCCGCCAGAGGCGGATCAAATTTATAGGCGCTGCTGCCCCTGTTTTCAACGCTGAAATAGACATTCAAATAACCCGTCAGGGTCACCTTATCGAAGGTGATGGTAATATCCTTCAACGCCACGCTTTCGCCCTGTGCATGCGATGGTGTCATGAAAGTGTTGGCAGCCAACAACGCCGGTACGTCCACCTGGCCCGCGGTTGAAACATCCCAGATCGCCACTGCCGGCTTGCCAAAGTCGGGAGCATAACCCACCTGGTTGCCATTTTGCGGGGTAGCCCCATCCCAGCAGATGGTACCCTTCAAGATCTCGCCCGGTTGCAGGCTTCCGGAGAAAGGCGATGCGCTGGATAACTTTTTTTGGTTATCGGCCGAGGTAACCAGACAGGGGACCCATTTTAAGTTCACCCCTGTACCTGTAGTGGCAGACAATAAAACTGGACTAACGCTTACCACTTCAGAACCGGTGTTCTTGGCAGCAAACATCAACTGGAGTTGGCCCGAACTGTATGCCACCTGGATCATTGCGATCGTCAGCCCTTTTACCTCGACCTGTTGCCCCAGGGCGTGAATGGGGTTCCCGGTGGGGCTGGGGCTGCTGGCTGGACTGGGATTGGGAGGGTTGACCGCTGTTCCACTGCAGGCGGTCAGCAAAATAAGGAAAAGGCAGGAAACCATTTTCATTTGTTCAAGCGATTTATTACCTGATTTAATAGACATTTTCATCCCTTGTTAATATGACCACAATTATCCAATTATATTCCTCCACGCGTATTTTTCAAGGGTTTAAAAAGATTGACCCATTAACTCTAATCTGCGTTTTATGTAATGATTGTGGGTATCTTTCAAAGGATGCCGACCTATCAATCCTTTCGTCCGATGGCCACGGTGTCGGATCATTCACCCTGCATGCTGATCAGACGTTCATGCCCGGTTCGATTTTTGACGGCTTGCGAACAAAGGCAACCACCTGGTTTCCTGCTCCCAGGGCCTGTTCCACAAGTTGTTTGCCTTTCGCACCCGATGCGACAAAGATCGTTATTTTCATGTCAGCTCAACAGTGCGGCTGCGTCGGAATGGATGATGATTCCATCGACCTTCAATAACCGCTGCTCCTGTCGTCTTATCTCCCGTGCGACTTTCAAACGGTCTGATTGATCCGGAAATTGGGCGGTGAACTCAGGGGAGCCGAAGAGCCTACTATCCTGAATCCCATCGAACGAACGGTCTGGCAAAAAATCCAAGCTGCCCGGTTTCCCAAGATCGACCCGATGATGGATGAAGACTTCCTGCTCCAGGTCCCCAAAATCGACCCCGACAGGTGCCGCACCCAGCACGTACAGCAGGCGGCAGAACCACGGTTCGAAAAGGGCGGTATAGCCTTTGCTGGCACGCCCCAATTTTATTTCGCCAAACGGCGTATTCACAAAGAGCGAAGCGGGTAATTTACTTGTATTCGAGCCGCAGGCGATATCCAGGATCCTTTTATTTTGAAGGTTGGATAAACTTGGATAGGAACTGGCCAGCCTGCCAGCCATTTGCATGATAATCTCTTCGACCCCGGGTTCGTTCGCTATCTTCTGGCCCAAGCCATCCCGAGTATCGAGCACCTGAATGGTTTTTACGATCAGGTTGCGATCCTGCTGATCGCTCCACAAGCGGCCCAGGTCAGCAATGAGCTGATCCTGTTTGCCCTCCGGGAACCCTTTTCCCATTCTTAGATTCCTATCGGTTCTTTTACCAGGATTAGGGTCATCCGGTCACTGATCCATTCATGTTCGATGATCAGAATTTTGCCGACGAATGTTCCCATGTTGACGGCTTTGCGCACCTGGACCTCTTCCCAGGGCAAAACGTATTCACGAATCCGCCTGAAAGCCGTGTCGATGTCGGGGACGATCTTCTGGCTGCCTACCACCAGGATCACCTTGCCGGCCGTGTTGGCGTAAGGACCGATCTGACTTGCGGTGGCTGAGGCCACTACCAGGATCCCATCCTCTGTGATCGCCTGAACACTGCCCAGCATGAAATCCGGGGCAGCGATCAGCTTGCGGATCTCACGACCCTGGGTCTTGCGGTCCATCTTGAGGAACTGGTGTCGCAAGGCGTTGTATTGGTTCTGGTCCATCAAGGCATCAAAAATACCGGAGTCCTGGAGCGTTTTCGATTTTCCAGAGTGGACTTCTGCACCTTTGGGAAGCCGCTCGAGCACGACCTGGCGTGCTTCAGCGCCGTTCTTGACGATCAAGACCTCGATGTTCCGTTCCCGGATCCGCCTGGCAACCTGCTCTATTGTTATTTCAGACGCCGGGGTCATATAGTCTGGATGATTTTGGCTCATATCTCGATATCTCCATATATTTGCATCTCCCATCCAGGCCATTAATGATTTAGGTTTTTTGCTTCTTCCTGGTCAGGATGGATATGCCGTCGGTTTCGCCGTGCGCAATCCCCATTGCTGGGATCACACACAGCGACGGCATGTCGGGCACGCCGATACAATAAGATAATTTATTTCGCATTTTGGATTGTAAGGCTCTATTGTTAATTGAGTGTATAAAAGGCGAAGAAAATGAAATAGAAGACCGATCTTTACGATTGGACAGCCCGCAGCAATTCCTTGCTTTCCTGCAGCCATGTCATCGGGTTCGTGGAGCGCTTGATATATTGGATCACTCCGTTCTGGTCCACTATGACGGAAGCGGTGCGTTGAATCCCGATAAAATTATTGGTCTATGTACACTGGCGGCCGGTTGTCTCCAAAATGGATTTCCGGTATACTGATTGAAGCTGACTTCCACTATTTGCAATTTCTTCCTGACGCTGGACCGTGCCCCGCTCCCGCGGGCCGCCGCGGTGGGGCGGTCCACTTGTCGGACCGATTGGCTGGATACCGTCTTTCCCGCAGCATTCATGCTCGATCATGCGTGCATTGATCAAAAATAATCCAGTAAACCGTCTGGGAAAACTTCCGGTATTTTCCCCAAGGTGAATCATGCAAAAGAATGGACATAAAAATACAATCTTGATCGGCGATACCGAGCAGGCGCAGACAGACCAGGCGGTCAGGGGTGAATATGTCATGCTCTTGGGAGAACTGTTCTATAAGATACAGAATTACGATGCCATGGAACCGTTCTTTATGAGCATAGTCAGCAGTTCTGACCACTGGTTGTTTATCTCGTCAACCGGTGGCCTTACCGCCGGGCGGGCCAGCCCTGACCAATCCCTCTTCCCCTACTATACCGAGGACAAAATCACAGAGGACAGCGAAAATACCGGCAATAAAGCCATTTTGCTGGTCAGTTTGAGGGAGAGGACCTACCTGTGGGAGCCGCTTTCAGATCAACAGCAGGGCACTTACCATATCCTGCGGAATATTTACAAGAATATTCCCGGTACTGCATTGATCTTCGAGGAAGTGAACCAGGATCTGGGGTTGACCTACCGGTATGCCTGGCGGACGGGGGAAAAATTCGGATTCATCAAGACGACCTGGTTGATCAATTCAGGGATCTCAGCCTGCCGGGTCGATTTTGTCGACGGCCTTCAAAATATATTACCGGCCGGTGTGACCGTGCTGACCCAGAACACCTTCAGCTCCCTTCTGGATGCTTACAAACGAAGTGAACTGGATATTGAAACCGGATTGGCCATCCTGGCATTAAACTCAAACCTGACCGACCTGGCCGAACCGAGCGAGTCGCTCGTTGCCACCTCGGTGGCTCAACTCGGCCTGGAACAGGCGGATTATCTGCTCTCATCCGATCAACTGGATCATTTTCGCCGTGGTCATGGAGTGATCACGGAAACAGAAGTGCGCGGCAGGCGGGGCGCCTATTTCGTTCACAGCGTGAAAGAGCTGGCACCCGGGGAAGAATGGTCCTGGCATCTGTTTGCAGACGTGGACCAGGACAGCGCCGCAATCGTCCAAAAGATCAAGGAACTGCAAGGGGACAAAACAGTCCTGTGCCAGGCGCTAGAGAACGATTTGAACAGCAATACCTCGGACCTGAGAAAGCTCGTGGCTGGTGCCGATGGTTTACAACTTTCCAGCGCCCGGCTGTGCAATGCGAATCACTTTTCCAACGTGATGTTCAATATCATGCGGGGTGGGATCTTCGCCGATCAATACTGGATCAATAAAAAAGATTTTTTTGAATTCGTGTCGGCGCGTAACCGGACAGTTTTTCGGGAGGATGCCGGCTTCTTTGCAGCTTTGCCGGACAGGTTCAGCGTTGCTGATCTGCAGAACATGGCCAATGCGAATGGTTCCCCTGATCTGATCCGTTTGAGCTATTCCTATTTACCCCTCACTTTCAGCCGCCGTCATGGCGATCCCAGTCGTCCATGGAATCAATTTGCGACCCGGATCAAAAATAATGATGGGAGCATGCGCCTGGATTATCAAGGCAACTGGCGTGACATCTTCCAAAATTGGGAAGCGCTGGCTTACTCCTATCCTGAATTTGTCGAGTCCATGATCTGCACATTCCTGAACGCCACGACGGTCGATGGCTACAACCCTTACAGGATCACCTATCAAGGAATTGAATGGGAACACCCGGAGCCGGGTAATCCATGGGCCAATATCGGCTACTGGAGCGATCATCAGATCATTTATCTCCTGAAACTTATGGAAATCAGTGCCAGGGTGCATCCCGGCAGGCTTCAAGAATTCCTGGTTCAACCCATGTTCAGTTATGCGGAGGTTCCCTATCAGATCAAACCCTATGCCGATCTGCTGAAGGATCCCTATAACACGATCAAGTTCAACTGGGATCAGCAACGGTCCATTGAAGCACGCGTACTTGAAAACGGAGCAGATGGGAAACTGGTACGAGCACCCGGTGGTCGGGTCCTCCAGGTTTCCCTTGCCGAAAAACTGCTCACGCTGCTGCTCGCCAAACTGGCCAACTTTGTTCCAGAAGGCGGCATATGGATGAACACACAACGCCCCGAGTGGAACGACGCCAACAACGCCCTGGCTGGCAAAGGGCTGTCCGTTGTGACCCTGTGCTATCTCCGCCGCTATGTATCCTTCTGCAGGGAATTACTCGGCGAAAGTAAGATCGAGGCCATTTCGCTCAACACCGGGATCCATGGGTTCTACGCCCGGGTGTTCGATGCGCTGGAAAGGTTCCAGCTAAAGCTAAAAGGTCCATTCAATGATGAAGAGCGTCGCAGCGTGATGGATGCCCTCGGTGAAGCCGGAAGCGACTATCGCGGGGATTTTTATAAAAATGGTTTTTCGGGGGATACCACCTCGCTGCCGGTTAAAGATGTTATCAGGTTTCTTGAGCTGGTGCAGCAATACATCGAACATTCCTTGCGCGCCAACAAACGAAGCGATGACTTATATCACTCCTATAATGTCATTCATATCGAAGCGTCGCGCACATCGGTAAGTCATCTATATGAAATGCTCGAAGGCCAGGTTGCCATCCTTTCCTCCGGGTTGCTCTCGGGTGAGGAAGCCCTGACGCTCTTGAACAGCCTGCGACACAGCCTCCTGTACCAGGGCGATCAGAACTCTTACATTCTTTACCCCGATCGAATTGTCCCCGGTTTTCTGGAAAAGAACCGCCTGTCTCCGGACCAGGTAGGTGAGCTCAGACTATTTCCAACCCTTGTCGAGGCGGGAGATAGCAGCCTGATCATCAAAGATGTCAATGGCAGTTATCGTTTTTGCGGACACATCCGCAATGCTGGCGATGTCACCCGGGCGCTGGAAGTGCTAAAAGATACCCCCAGATACAAGGTGCTGGTTGAAGCCGAATCTGAAAAGATCCAGGACTTATTCGAAGCGACATTCCACCATAATGAATTCACCGGTCGTTCAGGAACCTTCTTCGCCTACGAAGGACTGGGAAGCGTCTACTGGCATATGGTCGCCAAACTCCTGCTGGCAGTGCAGGAGACCATTTTAAGCGACAGGCATAAGCCTTCCACCCATGCCCTTGTTGAAAAATACTTTGATATTCGGGAGGGTTTGAACTTCACCAAACCACCGGGGACTTATGGAGCATTCCCGACAGATCCTTATTCACATACACCCAGGGGTAAGGGTGCAAAACAACCAGGCATGACCGGGCTGGTCAAGGAGGAGATCCTGACCCGGCAGGCGGAACTAGGCCTGGACATCGAAAGTGGCAGACTCATATTCGAACCATTTTTGCTCGATCCGCAAGAACTGCTCACCGCGCCCACGTCATATTCTTATCCGGATGTCAATGGGCAGCAGCAGAACATCGACCTGAAGGCAGGCTCTCTGGTTTATTCTATCTGCCAGACACCCGTTGTCCTCAAAAAATCAAAGGATAGCAGCATCCGCGTACATTTTTCAGATGGAAGCTCTCAACATGTTGAAGGAAATATCCTGGATACGGTAAACAGCCAGCATATCTTCCTGCGGGATGGCAGGGTGCATCACCTGCTGGTGTCTTTCTCCCCAGGCGAAAAGAGAACTTAGAGCGCACTCTTGAATTGCCAACCATGGATCACGATGCCAGCCTCGCAATGGGCAATGTTTGAACCCGGCTATCCCTTCAGCCGACGTTCCGCTCCCAGAATAGAAGACATTGCAGACACGGAGAAAACAGACATTTTCAACCTAAAACCGGATCCTCCCCGGAGAATTCAACACCCTGTGATGGCACAGGTGGTTTTCCAACACAACTGATATCTTTTGGAAGCCCGTCCCAATCCGATCAGATCAAGCCGTGATGTAGGATAAAATAAGTTCGGAAGAACAGGAGATAACCTTAACTGCAGTTCGGATGGGATCACCTGAAAAGAAGCGCATCATGGTCATCAACGTTCAAAGCTTGAACGATAGCCCGATCGTCATCGAGCTGATATCCACCCTCGCACGGCTGCTCCCACGGAAGCTGGGCCACTCGCTGGCCGATACTGTCGCTGGCTGGCTGGCGGAGCGGAAGGATTCTGCGATGGTCCGGGCCATCCGTGCCAACCAGTGGGTCTCCCGGGGGGAAAACCTGGACAAGCAGGCTCTTGACCGGGCCGTCCAGGAAACGCTGCGCAATTCAGCACGTTCCATCTTCGATCTGTATCATTACAACCTGGACCTGCGGTCTGCCGACCGCCTGTTCGTCCTGGACCCGGCCTCCCAGCAACTGGCCCGGCGTCCGGATTTTCAAGGACGGGGTCTGGTGGTGGCAGGGATCCACCTCGGCAACCCTGACCTTGCCCTTCAGCGGCTGGGCAGTGAAGGGTTGCGAATTCTCGTTCTCACCATCCCGGAACCACAGGGCGGGCGCCGCACGGAATATGAGCGGCGGAAAAAGGCAGGAATGAATATCATCCCTACTTCCGTGGGTGCGTTACGGCAGTCGCTCCGTTACCTCCAGCAGGGAGGCGTTGTGCTGACCGGTATCGACCGTCCCGTCCCCGACCCCGGGTCCCGGCCGCGCTTCTTTGGCCGTCCGGCGGTGCTGCCGATGCATCACATTTTTCTGGCAACCAAGGCCCGGGTCCCGGTCATGCTCATGGCCTCAGACCTGCAGGCTGACGGGAAGTACCACATCGCGACCAGTGACCTGATCGAGATGGATCCTGACCCGGATCGCGAAAGGGGTGCGATCCGGAATGCCGAAAAAGTATTAACCATTGCCGAGGGCTTCATTCGCCGGGTACCCCAGCAGTGGTTGGTCTCCCTGCCCGTCTGGCCGGAGACCCTGGACCTGACCCCGGAGTAAGTTCAAAATCCGGGGTACAATTCAACCTCACAGGTGAAGAAGTTGAATGATATCCAAGAACACGAGAGAGTGAATGACACCCTGCTGGATCCGCTGGAGCGACCGGCCCTGGAGTGGTTGGCGGCACATCTACCCCCCTGGATGACACCGGATGGGTGCACCCTCATCGGCGCAATCGGTGCGCTGGTCATTTTTTCCGGATATGCGTTGAGCACGTTCAACAGGGATTTCCTGTGGCTGGCCACGTTCGGTTTCCTGGTCAACTGGTTCGGTGACAGCCTGGATGGCACGCTGGCCCGACACCGGCATATCGAACGCCCG
>Ga0182021_10000504_pt1 | contig 41823 bp, 35 predicted proteins | sample 612E3MmetaG_FD_120493 | JGI IMG/M metagenome (GOLD analysis project Ga0182021, IMG submission 120493) | Permafrost microbial communities from Stordalen Mire, Sweden - 612E3M metaG (Illumina Assembly) | ecosystem: Environmental > Terrestrial > Soil > Wetlands > Permafrost | place: Sweden... | reverse complement strand
GATGCCCGCCATCTCCGCGGTTTTGGCGTGTTCGGCCGAGGGCGTCGATACGTAGCAAATCCAGACGGAAAGCACCATCAGGACCACGATCATCACCAGGTTCTGCCAGGTGAACAGGGTCATTTTCAGGGTGATGACCCCGCTGATCGCGAGCAATCCCGGAGGAATCGACCCCTTGGTGGCCATCAACAGGGCGGCCGAGGATGACAATCCCAGGGCCCAGACACTGCCCAGGCCGAGATAGCCCGCGGCACCGATGGCGCGATAATCGATCCCCTTGACCCTCTTGCTGATCTCGCGCATCAGGATGCCCGCGAAAATCATGCTGAAACCCCAGCTGATCAGGGAAGCAGCCATGGCCATGAAGGCGACATAGGCCACTGCGGCCTTGGGGGTCTTGGGGAATCGCGCCAGCACATCGATGACTTTCCGCACGGGCGGTGACACGGCCACGATGTAGCCGCCGATGACCACGAAAGCCATCTGCATCGTGAATGGAATCAGATTCCAGAAGGATTTCCCGAAATCCTCAGAAATCTGATTGGGAGTGCGCCCCATGGCAAGGGCTGCGGCACAGACAATGACCACGGCAATGGCCGCAAAGACGTAAGCGTCAGGGAACCATTTCTCGCTCCAGTCGGCGAGGGCCGCGCCAAGGCGCGCCATGGCTCCCTGTTCATTCGAATCAGGCTTGGTTCTGGCCTCCACGCTCATAATCGCGCTCCTTATAACGCTGGAGAAGGGGTCGACTAACGGAAGAGAAAAGGAATCCGGGCCAAGACTGCGTCATTTCTTGCTCAGAGAAGCATGCCGACCAGGGTTTTGATGACCCCATATTGAACTCAGCCGACTTCAAGTTGCCAGTAATAAGGATCGGGGCCAGTCCAAGCGTTCGGAAACCTTGGTTCCGTGGGATTGGCATGCCGGATGGGCCAAAACGGGCCGCCTTACAAATCAAGCCGCACCGCAGACCCGCCTCGCCATAGAATGATCCATGGAACGGCCCCGCTCCGCCTCGTCCCTAGGCGACCTTGATTTGCACCTGCTCGGAGAGGGGACCCATTTGCGGGCCTACGAAAAGCTGGGAGCCCATCCCCAGGTCGTGGCTGGCATAACGGGTGTCACCTTTGCGGTCTGGGCGCCCAATGCCCGGTCCGTAAGCGTGGTCGGTGACTTCAATGGCTGGGATGGACGTACCCATCCGATGGCCCAGGTCGGGCCCAACGGCTTCTGGGAGACCTTCGTTCCAGGGTTGATTCCAGGCATGCTCTACAAATTCGAGATCCACGGCCCCAGCGGCAACCTGCTTCCCCTCAAGGCAGATCCCTATGCGTTCCGTTGCGAGCGCCCCCCCGGCACGGCCTCCATCATCCACGGCATTCAGACCCATGATTGGGGCGATGGTGCCTGGATGGAAGCGCGCCGGATGGCGAAAGTCCATGCGGAGCCCCTCAGCATCTATGAGCTCCACCTGGGGTCCTGGCGGCGGCGACCCGACGGCTCCTTCATGAGCTACAAGGAAATCGCCGCGGATCTTGCGCCCTATGCCAACTGGCTGGGCTTCACCCATGTGCAACTGCTCCCGGTGACGGAGTATCCCTACGATCCCTCCTGGGGTTACCAGCCGCTGGGCATGTTCGCGCCCACCAGCCGCTTCGGCGGGCCGGAGGATTTCAAGGGCTTCGTGGACACCCTGCATCAGGCTGGGTTAGGCGTCATCCTCGACTGGGTACCCGCCCACTTTCCGGAGGATGCTCACGGTCTCGCCAGCTTTGATGGCACGCACCTCTACGAACACGCGGATCCCCGTCAGGGGCGCCACATGGACTGGGGCACCCTGATCTACAACTACGGCCGCGTGGAGGTCCAGAACTACCTAATATCCAACGCCCTGTTCTGGCTCGATCAGTTCCATGTGGATGGTCTCCGGGTGGATGCCGTGGCGTCGATGCTCTACCTGGACTATAGCCGCGAGGCAGGCCAGTGGATCCCCAATCGGGATGGAGGGCGGGAGAACCTCGAAGCCGCGGCCTTCCTCCGTCGCCTGAATGAGGTGGTCTACGCCCAGCATCCGGACACCTTCACCGTGGCTGAAGAATCCACAGCCTGGCCAGGCGTATCCCGCCCCACGGACAAGGGCGGTCTCGGCTTCGGCTTCAAGTGGGACATGGGCTGGATGCACGACACCCTGCGCTACCTGGGCGAAGGCATGATGGCCCGGCCCCATCACCACAACGAGATCACCTTCTCCATGGTCTACCACGGGTCCGAGAACTACGTGCTTCCGCTTTCCCACGACGAGGTGGTCCACGGCAAGCGCAGCCTCTATGGCCGCATGCCCGGCGATCCCTGGGAGCGGATGGCGAACCTGCGCCTGCTCTATGCCTGGCTCTTCGCCCACGGGGGCAAGAAGCTGCTCTTCATGGGCGGCGAGTTTGCACAAGGAAAGGAATGGAACTACGACACGGCGCTGGATTGGGACCTGCTCAATCTGCCTGATCACAAGGGCATCCATGACCTGATCTGCGATCTCAACAGCCTCTATCGCCGCCATCCATCTCTGTACGAAGGGGATTGCCAGCCCGGTGGCTTTGCCTGGATCGACTGCGGCGACCGGTTCAACAGCGTCCTCACGCTGCTGCGGAGAGCCTCGGATCCCGGGGATTTCATGGCCATTGCCTTCAACTTCACGGCGCTGACCCAGCGAGGCTATCGCATCGGCGTGCCTGCACCCGGGACCTACGTCGAATTGCTGAATACGGATTCCACCTACTACGGCGGCCGAAACCAGGGCAACACGGGTCGGGTCGAGACAGAAGCCGTTCCCGCGCATGGATTCCCCCAATCCCTGAACCTCGTCCTTCCGCCCCTGGCGGCCCTCTTCCTGAAACCTGAATCACTGACCCTCCCATAACAGTTCCTGGATGCCTCATGGACAAGCTCATTCCCAAACTGCATAAGCTCACCCAGAACCTCTGGTGGACCTGGAAACCCGAGGTGCGGACGATCTTCCGCGACCTTGATCTGGAGCTCTACCACAAGGCCCACCAGAACCCCATGTCCGTGTTGAAGCAGATCCAACCCGAACAACTCGAACAGCGCGCCGCCGATGTGGACATACCAGCCCGGGTGGATCGGGCCCTCCGCCAGCTGAAGGAATACCTCACGCCCGTAACCACTTGGGGCCTCACCCACGCGGGGGCCATGCGGTCCAGACCCATCGCCTACTTTTGCATGGAATTCGGCATCCATGAATCCCTGCCCATCTATTCGGGCGGGCTGGGCATTCTGGCGGGTGACCACCTGAAGGCCGCCTCAGATCTGGGCGTGCCCCTGGTGGGCGTGGGTCTGCTCTATCACGAAGGCTACACATCCCAGGTGCTCAACACAGACCTCTGGCAGCAGGACGTGGTGGAACCCTTCGACATCGCCGACCTGCCCCTGGTACCTGCAGTGGATCACTATGGCCAACCCGTCCAGGTATCCGTCGAGCTGCCGGGGAGGATCGCCCACGCCGCCGTCCTGGAAGTGCAGGTCGGACGCATCCGACTCATCCTCCTGGACACGCGCGTCAAGCAGAACGATCCCAAGGACGTAGCCCTCGCAGCTCGCCTCTACGGCGGGGACCAGCGCATGCGCATCGAGCAGGAGCTGTTGCTGGGGGTTGGTGGGGCCCGCGCCCTTCGTGCCCTCGGCATCAACGCCAGCGTGTTCCACCTCAACGAGGGCCACTCCGCCTTCGCCCTTCTCGAACGGGCTCGCCACCGCATCCAGGCCGATGAAATGGACCCCCACCTGGCCCTCCAGGAGGTCGCCGCCGCCACGGTATTCACCACGCACACCCCAGTGGAAGCCGGGCACGATCGCTTCCCTGCGGACCTGGCCGCTGAGCACCTGAGGTCCCTGGCCGAGGGGCTGAAGCTGCCTCTGGAAGAGGTCATGGGACTGGGTCGAGTGAATCCCCACGACCACGGCTCAGCGTTCATGCCCACCGTGCTGGCCCTCAAGCTGTCCCGGCGTGCCAACGCGGTCTCGGCCCTCCACGGCGTGGTCTCCCGCAAGATGTGGAACCACCTCTATCCAGGGCTTCGGGAGGAGGCCGTACCCATCGGCCATGTCACCAACGGCGTCCATCTGCCCACCTGGCTGGCCACGGAGATGAATCATCTCTACGAATCGCACCTGGGCGTGGCCTACCAGGGATCCCTCACGCGGCCCGACACTTGGTCGAAGATCGAGGGTGTTTCGTCGGCGGAGCTTTGGGAGACCAAGCAGGTCCTGAAGGCCCGCACCCTTCGGTTCATCCGGAAAAGCTGTGCCGACACGCGTGAACGGCTCGGTCTTCCTGAAATCGACCCGGCGCCATTGGACCCGGATGCCCTCACCATCGGCTTCGCCCGTCGCTTCGTGCCCTACAAGCGGCCGGATCTGCTCTTCACTGACCTGGATCGCCTGGACCGCCTGGTCAACCATCCGGATCGCCCCGTGAATCTCGTTTTCTCCGGCCGGGCCCATCCAGCGGACAACACGGGCAAAGCCCTCATTCAGAAGGTAGCGAGGCTCCTTGAGGATCCCCGGTTCCGCCACCGGATCGTCTTCATCGAGAACTACAACATCCGCGTGGGACGTCTGCTCTACCAGGGCATCGATGCCTGGCTCAACAATCCCCAGCGCCCCCTGGAAGCCTGCGGCACCAGCGGCATGAAGGTGGTGCTCAATGGTGGCCTCCACATTTCGATCCGGGATGGATGGTGGGCCGAGGCCTACGACGGCCAGAACGGGTTCGCCATCGGCACGGGCGAGACTCACGCGAACCAGGCCATCCAGGACCAGCGCGATGCGGAGGATCTCTTCCGCCTGCTGGAGGAAGAGGTCGTGCCCATGTATTACGAGAACCGCAACTCGGTGGGCGTGCCCCGCTGCTGGGTAGAACGCATCAAGCAGTCCATCCGCACCTTGGCCTGGCGCTTCAACGCGGACCGCATGGTGAAGGACTACGTCGATCACCTCTACCTTCCGGCGGCCATCGGTAGCAGCTGCCAGATGCCGCCGCCATGACCGACCGCCGGGTGATGAAGCAGGCTCCTGCGGAGCCTGCGAAATCGGGACCCGGCGAGGAGGTTACGCCACCCGATCGCCCGAGCCGGCACCAGGCAGGCTGAGCATCACAACCAGGCTGGCCCCGATCCCCCCCTAGCAAACCTTGATCGAATGGGTTAAGTATTAAGAAGATTCCGAGCGAATTCCCACACGGCCTAAGCAGAAAACCGATATTTAGGGCAAGGAGCCTCTGCGATGGCCGGACCGGCTCATAACTCATCGAGCACCAGTCGCTTGGATCTGGAGCGACGGGCTTTTCTTGACCTGCTCCGGATAGCCAATACCATGGCGAATCCCAAGGATATTGCGCGCCAACTGGTGGTCGTTGCTTGGCACCTGTCCGGCTGTGAGGCCGTGGCCATCCGCTTGAAGAATGGGCCAGGCTATCCCTATGCGGCCAGCCTGGGTTTTCCGGAGCAGTTCATATCTCTTGAGGACGACCTCTGTGCCAAGGATGAGGAGGGTCGTCTGCTCAGGGGTGAACATCGGCAACCGATCCTGGCGTGCCTGTGCGGCCGGGTCCTGACAGGCCAGGTCAACCGCCTGCAACCCTTCTTCACAGACCGGGGCAGCTTCATCACCCCTTCCACCAGTCAGCTCCTGGCCTCCCACCCCGAGCCCGGGTGTCTGGGGCACACGCGCAACCGGTGCCATGGCGCTGGCTATGAAACCGTCGGCCTCTTTCCCATCCGGCGGGATGATGTGACCTATGGTCTGATCCAATGCAATGACCACAGACCCGGCCGACTCACGGCGGAATCCGTCGACCTGATGGAGAACCTGGCCGTCAGCGCCGCGCACCTATTCCAGCTGGCCATGGCCTGATAGTAAGGAACCGCCAGGCACCGAAACTCATGTCCTACCGACTTTAGGAGGATGAGTTCTCCATCGAAGCCCTAACAAGAGGCGTCCCCATGTCCCCCATGACACCGCAGGAAGTGATCCAGAACCTCGGTGACCTCCCCCCCCTGCCTCAGGTGGCCGCTCGGGCCATCCGGATTTCCGCGGATTCGGACACTTCGTCGAAGCAACTCCAGAACCTGATTCGCACAGACCAGGCGCTTTCTGCGCAGCTCCTGAGGGTCGCCAACTCGGCCATGTTCGGCAGGATGAGGGAGGTCGCCACCCTGACCGAGGCGATCCTGACCTTGGGTTTTTCCACCGCCCGGAGCGTGGTGATCGCCTCCAGCGTCAAGAACCTCTACAACCGCGGCCCAGCCAACCTGAAGGAGCGCATCCTCTGGGAGCACGCTCTGGCCACCGCCATCACGGGGAGCGCATTCAGCAGATCCATGCGGTTTTCCGTGACCGAGGAAGTCTTCCTGGCTGGACTGATGCATGACATCGGCAAGAGCGCCATGGTGCTGAAGTTTCCGGAATCCTACATCGCCCTGCTTCGCCGCATCCAAGAAGAGGGTGGTGACGGGCTCAACATGGAACTCGACACCTTCGGGTTTGACCATTCTATGGTGGGCGAGGCCTTGCTCCGATCCTGGAACCTTTCCGAAGGCATCGAGGCGACAGTGCGCTGGCACCATGAGCCCCTCCAAGCACCTCCGGAGCACCGCCGGGTGGTAGCTCTCGTAGCCCTTGGGAATCAAGTCGCCATCGACCTCCAGATTGGCCTCGGCAGTCCAGACTCCCTCGCAGGGGCCACCTGGGAAGCCATGGATATCCTGCAGTTGGATGATGGGACCTACCAGGAGCACCGGATTGGAGCCCTGGAAGCCCTCGAACGGGACCGGGCCCTCATCACCGATTTCTGAGAGACGCATTGATCCAATGGGTCAATGCGTTCAGGCGCCCTTCGAAGGGATGCTCGCATACAGGTCGAGATAGGCCCTGGCGGGACCCTCCCAGCCGAAGTCCGTCATCATCCCCCGCCGCTGGACCTGTCGCCAGGCCGCAGGGTCGCGGAACAGGGCCAGAACCCTGTTGATGGCTTCTCCCAGCGCCCACCCACTGGCCGTATCGAACATGAAGCCGGTGGCAGTGTCGTCGGCGAGCGTATTGGGAGTTGCGCCAACCACCGTGTCGGCCAGCCCGCCTGTGCGTCGCACCAGAGGAAGGGCCCCGTAGACCTGGGCATAGAGCTGGGTCAACCCACAGGGCTCCTGGCGCGAGGGTACCAGGACCACATCGGCTGCCGAGAAGGCCCGATGCGCGAGGGCTTCGTCATATCCGATGAACACGGCGACACGCCCCGGGTGGCGTTGGGCTGCCTGGCGGAAGGCACCCTCCGCGTGGGGATCTCCGGTGCCAAGCACGGCCAGCTGGGCGCCGCTGGAAACCAGGTGGTCCACGTTGTCCAGGACCAGGTCAAGGCCCTTGAGCGGATCCAGGCGGCTCACGGCGGCGAAGAGGGGCGCCTCCGAATCTTCTTGAAGCCCCATCCTGCGTTGGAAATCGGGACGGTTCGGCCACCGGCGAGCCGGGTGTTTCAGATCATATCGGCTGAGGAGATTTGGATCCTTCGCCGGATTCCATACGTCCCGGTCCACCCCATTGATGATCCCGCGCAGGCTTCCACTCCTGTGCGCCAGCAGCCCTTCAAGACCATGCCCTCCGGCCTGTTGGATCTCGCGGGCGTAGGTTGGACTGACGGTGGTGAGACGATCTGCGAGCTTCAGGCCGGCCTTGAGGAAACAGATGTCGCGATGGAATTCAACGCCTTCGGGCGTGAAGGCATGGCGTGGGAGCCAAAGGTCACCCAGCATCGCGGCCGGAAACCGTCCCTGAAAGGCGATGTTGTGGATGGTCATCACCGTGCCGGGGCGTGGGCCATCGCCGTAGGCGACGTAGGCCGGCATGAGCCCGGTGGGCCAGTCGTGGCCGTGCAGCACATCGGGCCGCCAGCCATCGGCATCTCCCACGCGGCCCAGGTGCGCCGCAGCCCAGGCCAGGGCGGCGAAGCGCCGGGCCAGATCCTCTGGATAATCGTAGGGCCCTCCGGGGCGGTCGAAGAAAGCCGGCTGGTCCAGCAGGTAAAGAGGCAGTCCTGGGGCTTCAGCCCGGAGGATCCGAGCCGGTCCGCCCCCCATGAGCTCCGGAAGGGCGGCGGCTTCGCCCAGGATCTTGAACTCGGAACGAATGGAAGGATAGACCGGCAGCAGGAAGCGCACATCGGCACCCAGGGCGCGCATGGCCCTGGGCAAAGCTGCCATCACATCACCCAAGCCGCCAGTCTTGACATAGGGAAACAGTTCGGACGCCACGAACAGAATGCGCAAAATCTATGACTCCAGCAGGTTCAGCATACGCTGGGAGATGAGGGTGATGCCTCCTGCGGTACGGTAGAAACGGCGGGCATCTTCCTCAGGATCCTCCCCCACGACGAGACCCTCTGGGATATGACAATCCCGAGCCAGAACGCAGCGTCGGAGGCGGGCATGGCGGCCAATATCGCAGCCCGGAAGCACCATGACTCCGTCCAGGCGGGCATGGGAGTGGACCACGACACTGCTTGAGAGCAGGGAATGGTGCACATGGGCGCCGGAGATGACACAGGCACCGGATACCAGGCTGGAGAGGGCGACACCATTGCGCATCTCGCCTGCATGGACAAATTTCGCAGGTGGGAGCTGCAGCTGGTGCGTGGTGATGGGCCAAGTTTCGTCATAGAGGTTCAGGGCGGGTAGCACACTGGTGAGATCCATGTTGGCCTCCCAGTAAGAGTCCACGGTGCCCACGTCCCGCCAGTAGGGGTCAGGGTGTCCCGCATTCGGGATGCAGCTGCTCTCGAAACGGTGGGCGAAGACTCTGGCTTCATGCACCAGTTTGGGGATGATGTCATTGCCGAAGTCATGTCCTGAATGCGGATCCTCGGCGTCGCGGATGAGCGCCTTGTAAAGGAATTCTGCATTGAACATGTAGATGCCCATGGAGGCGAAGGCGCGGTCGGGCTTACCGGGAATGGCCGGCGGATCCTCCGGCTTCTCCACAAAGGCCACGATGCGGTCTTTTTCATCCACATGGGCGATCCCGAATCCCCTTGCCGCATCCCGGGCCACTTCGAGGCACGCGATGGTCATGTCCGCCTGATGGTCAAGATGGTCCTGAAGAAACACTTTGTAGTCCATGCGGTAGATGTGGTCACCCGCCAGGACTAGGACCGTCTTGGGGTCGAGCGACTGGATGCTGCTCAGGTTCTGGTAGACCGCGTCCGCCGTTCCGCTGTACCAGGCGTTCTTGTCGAAGCTCTGCTGGGCCGGGAGCACATGGAGGAACTCGTTCAGCTTGGCGGGCAGGAAGGTCCATCCGAACTGGAGGTGCTCCAGAAGCTTGTGGGAGTTGTATTGAGTCAGCACCAGGATCCGGCGGAAGCCGGAATTCACGCAGTTCGACAGCGTGAAATCGATGATGCGGTACTTGCCGCCAAAATCGAGGCCCGGCTTGGAGTAATGGTCCGTGAGTTCCATCAAGCGCCGGCCGCGCCCTCCGGCCATCACAAGCGCGACAGTGTGCCGCGGGGAAAGTCGGGATTCCGAGATCGTCAGCATGGGAGCCCTCGGGTGGTGCCTGAGTGAATGATAGCCACGCCTGGGTCCGAGATTCCTATCGATCTGCCCAATTCCCTTGATGGTCCTCGACACGAAGGGCTTCGGTCAGTTCCGCCAGGAAGAGGGGCCTTGGCAGCGTCTTGAATCCATAGGCCACCAATCCCTCGTGGGGAAGCTGGCCATCCACCATCGTGAACCCCCAGGCCGCGAGCCGAGCATCCAGGGCCGCCAGGGCTGCGCGGCTGGCCTCGGGCTCGAGACTGAACATGCTCTCACCGAAGAATGCCCCTCCCATGGAAACGCCATAGAGACCGCCTCTCAGTTCCCCCTCCCGCCACGCCTCCACGCAGTGGGCATGGCCCGCCCAGTGGAGGGCGACATAGGCCTCGCGCATCTCCGGAGTGATCCAGGTGCCGTCCTGGCCGGGACGGGGCACTCGGGAGCAGTGGCCGATGACCGCTTCGAAGGCCGAGTCCCAGCGGATCTCGAAGGGGCGCTGTCGCAGCCTCCGGTGGGTCCGGGCCGACAGATGCAGGTGGCCCGGTCTCAACATGGCCCGTTCAGGAGGCGACCACCAGAGGATGGGATCGTCCTGCCCGAACCAGGGGAACACACCACTATGGTAGGCCAGCAGGAGCCGGGGGACGGTGAGGTCACCGCCGATGGCGAGCAGCCCATCCTCCGCCAGCTCGGGATCCGGGAAGACCAGATTGTCCGTCAGCCGAAAGACAGGCACAACCGGCCATCCTTGAGGTCCACCTGAGCCTTGCCACCCTTGGCCAGGGGCCCGAAGAGCAGAGCCTCCGCCAGTGGGCGTCGCAGCTCGCGTTCGATAAGACGCGCCATAGGCCGGGCACCAAAGGCCGGATCATAGCCTTTTTCGGCGAGCCAGGCGCGGGCCTTGGGCGTGCAAGTGAAGGTGACGGCCTTCTCGGTCAACTGGACTTCCAGCTCCCGCAGGTGCTTGTCGGCCACCCGTTCCATCTCGGGGCGACCCAGGGGCGCGAACTGGAGGATGGCGTCGAGCCGATTCCTGAACTCGGGGCTGAAGGCCTTCTCGATGGTCCCGGTGGCCGAGCGCCGGGCCCCCGCCTCGGCGAAGCCCACCTGGCGCGCTGACAGTTCCCGGGCCCCCACATTGGTCGTCATCACGATCACGGTGTGGCGGAAATCCGCGCTGCGGCCATGGCTGTCCGTGAGCGAGGCATGGTCCATGACCTGCAGGAGGACGCCGAAGAGGTCCGGGTGGGCCTTCTCCAGCTCGTCCAGGAGCAGGACCGCATGGGGCTGCTTGCGCACGGCGTCCGTGAGCAGACCGCCCTCCTCGTAGCCCACATAGCCGGGAGGCGCGCCGATGAGCCGGGCCACGGCGTGCTTCTCCTGGTATTCGCTCATGTCGAAGCGCAGGAAGGCGATGCCCAGGGCCTTGGCCAGCTGCTTCGAGAGTTCGGTCTTTCCCACGCCCGTGGGACCCGCAAAGAGGAAGCAGCCCATGGGTTTGAGCGGGTCCCGCAGCCCGGATCGGGCCAGCTTGATGGCACTCGCCACGGCCTCGCAGGCCGGATCCTGCCCGAAAATCTGGGCCCGGAGGGCGGCCTCGAGGTTGGCCAGGGCCTCCCGGTCATCCGCACTGACAGAAGCCACCGGCACCCGCGCCATGCGGGCGACCACGGCCTCGATCTCCGCCGGACCGATCCGCTTGGCCCGGGCCTTCTTCGGCAGGAGCTTCTGCGCGGCCCCGGCCTCGTCCACCACGTCCAGGGCGCTGTCCGGCAACCGCCGGTCCGGGAGGTGCTTGGAGGCCAGTCGCACGGCGGCCTCCAGGGCCGCATCGGTGTAAGTCACGCCATGGTGCGATTCGTAGGCCGCCTTGAGGCCCTGCAGCACACCGAGGGCATCCTCCACGGACGGCTCGTTCACTTCCACAACCTGGAAGCGGCGGGAGAGGGCCCGGTCCCGATCCAGGGATCCCTTCAGATCCTGGAAAGTGGTGGCGCCGATGCAACGCAGGTCGCCGGAGGCCAAGGCCGGCTTCAGCAGGTTGGCCGCATCCATGGCCCCGCCGCTTGTGGCTCCGGCTCCGACCAGGGTGTGCATTTCATCCACGAAGAGGATGGCCCCGGGCTGCTCCGCCAGCGCCTTGAGCACGGCCTTGAGCCGCTCCTCGAAGTCGCCGCGATAGCGGCTTCCCGCAAGCAACGCGCCCAGATCCAGGGCGAAGATCCGCGCGGACTTGAGGGGTTCCGGCACATTCCCTTCGTGGATTCGGCGGGCCAGGCCTTCCACGATGGCGGTCTTGCCCACGCCGGGCTCGCCCACCAGCAGGGGGTTGTTCTTGCGACGGCGGCAGAGTATCTGGGCCATGCGGGTGATCTCGGCCTCGCGGCCCACCAGGGGATCCAGCCGGCCCGCCGCCGCCCGGGCCACCAGGTCCGTGGCATAGGCTTCCAGGGGGTTCTCGGCCACCGTACTGGACTCCTCCTCTTCGACCTCAACCTGCTTCTTGGCCGCGGCCTTGGGCGCACCGGGACCGTGGCTGAGCACCTTCAACAGGGCCAGCCGCTTGACGCCATGCTGCTCGAGGAGCTGGCGTGCGTGGCTGGATTCCTCTTCCAGAAAGGCTGGAAGCAGCTCACCGCCCTGCACGCTTCGCTTGCCGGCGCTGAAGGCGTGGACCAGGGCCCGCTCCACCACCCGCACGAATCCAAGCGTGCTGTGGGGCTGGAAGGCCTCGCCCTCGGGCACCACCTCGAATGCCTCTCCCAGCACAGCCTCCAGGTCGGTGCGCAGGGCGTCCAGCTTCACGCCGCAGCCCTTCAGGACTCTGGCCGCATGGGCATCGTCCACCAGGGCCAGCAGCAGGTGTTCCAAAGCCACGTCCTCGTGGCGGCGGCTCTTGGCCAGGTCGAAGGCCCGCTGGAAACCCTGGTTCAGCTCGGCACTGATCTCAGGCATCGTCGGCCTCCACCGAGAGGAGCAGGGGGAAGCCCTCGCGCTCTGCCAGCTGGCGGCCTCGCTCGGCCCGTGTTTCCGCCACATCCCGCGTGTAGACGCCTGCCACCCCCACGCCCGCCCGGTGCACCGCCAGCATGATGGCCGTGGCCTCGGGCTCCGCCTTGCGGAAAACGGTCTTCAGGAGGAACACCACGAACTCCTGGGTAGTGTAGTCGTCGTTGTGCAGCAGCACCTTCCACATCCCTGGCACATGAAGCTTCGCGCGTTTGCGGGTGAGAACCTGGCCCTCCTTCTTCACCTGCCTGGCCATGGACGACGCCTCCGGGGCATCAGAATAGCGGGTCAGGCCCATAGAAGAGGTTGATGAACTTTCCTCGTGCCAGTTCCCGGAGGAACAGGGCCGTGCGCCGGATCGTATCCGGCTCCTTTGGGAAGGCCTCGGCAACGGTTTTTGCGATTTCTGCCACCGTTCTATTGCCGTCACAGGCCCGCCAAACGGCCGTGCCCCGGGCATCAAGCTTCACGCGGTAGACGGGCTTCTTCATTAGGAGGAGCAGCCATGCCCATCGCGGGGACAGGACCTTGGGGCGGATCAGAATTAGGTTGCCCTGCTCGCCGGGTTCCGAGGCCAAGGCCTGAACCGGGATCAGGGCGAGAAAGGATTCGTCTGGAAATGGGTCCATAGGAGGCAGCCTTCAAACAGAATTGATTCACCACGAAGACGGAAAGACCACGAAGAAGAACGTTCATCCTTCATGGTCTTCCTGTCTTCGTGATGCCAGATCAGTAGCCTAGAAATTGGCGCTGGGGGGCGCGGGTTCGTCGGCTTCGCCTGCGTTGGCGAGAGGTACCCGGACCAGATAGATGGCGATGCCGGCCAGGATCAGCAGGCTGATCCAGAACATCCCGGGATTGGCGAAGACCTTGTATTTCACCTCGAAGAAGGCGAAGGAGGCGAAGAGCAGGCCCACCAGGGCCTCGCCGGCTATGAGGCCCGCCGCCAGCAGCACGCCGTTGTTCTCTACCCGGACCTTCTGGGCTTCGTTCAAGCCGCGCTTCTCCGCGAACATCTCCACGGCGCCCTTGATGAGACCGCCCAGGAAAATGGCAAAGGTGGTCTCCAGAGGCAGATACATGCCCACCGACACCAGCATGGGACTCTTCACCTGCATGAGGATGAAAGCGAAACCCATCATCATGCCGACGATGATGAGCGGCCAGGCCATCCTGCCTTCCACGATGCCGCGGCTGAGCAGGGCCATGAGGCCCGCCTGGGGTGCGGCCAGCTGTTTGGAACCGAAGCCTGCATCCAGGGACAGCACGGCCTTCTTCTGGTCGGCGGGCAGCTGTTTCACCTGGTCGAGGGTATAGGTCTGGCCATCAGGGGCAGTGACGACCTGCACCTGCTGGGCCGTCAGCTCGGCGATGCGCTTGGCGCCCTGGGCGGAGATATCACCCTCGTGCAGCACCATGAGGGGAATGAAGAGCACAACCGAAGCCAAGGCCACGCCCAGGAGGTCGCCCATTTCCATGCGCCAAGGGGTGCCACCCAGGATGTGGCCGGCCTTGAGATCCTGGAGCATCTCACCGGCCACAGCCGCGCTCACGCAAACCACCGCGGCCACACCCAGCACGGCGGCCACGCCCTCCCGACCCTTCACGCCGAGAAGCACCATCGCAAGGGCGGTGATCACCAGGGCCGTCAGGGTCAGGCCGGAAATCGGGTTGTTGCTCGAGCCCATGATGCCCACCAGGTAGCCGCTGATGGCCGAGAAGAAGAACCCCAGGATCACCACCACCAGGGCCGCCACGAAAGAGACCAGGGGGCTCACCTGGAAGATGCGCCAGGTGATGAAGAAGGTCACCAGGGCAGCGAAGCCGAGCCCGAACAGGACATAGGTGAAGGTCAGGTCCTTGTTGACCCGCTCCACCACATGCTCGCCGGCGGCGGCCTTCTTCATGTCAGAGACGGAGCGGGTAAGACCCGTGGCCAGGCTCTTGCGCATCTTGAAGAGGGTATAGCTGGCCCCCATGAGCATGCCGCCGATGGCGATGGGACGGACGATGAACTTCCACACGGAGTAGGACAATCCAATCCAGTCGCCCTGCGGGGCTCCCTCGGGCAGCACACCAGGGGCCAGGAAATAGGTGATGATGGGCACCAGCAGCCCCCAGGCGAGGATGCCGCCCGAGAAGTTCAGGGCGCCGAGCCTGGGTCCGATGATGTAGCCCACTCCCATGTAGGCCGGGCTGATGCCCGGAGAGCTCAGCAGCATGCCGCCCATGACCTTGGCCTTCCAGCCCTGGACGAGGCCGATGGTCGTGGTCTTGAAGGCCACGAAGGCCTCCCAGGTGCTGGCGAAGAGGGAGATCTGCACCAGGGCCTGGATGGCCGCGCCGATGCCCATGGCACCGAAGAGGAACTTGGTCCCACTGCCGCCCCGGGCGCCGGCCTTGTGGATCTCAGCGGCGGCCACGCTCTCGGGATAGGGCAGTTCCGCATCCTCCACCATCACGCGGCGGAGCAGGGCCACGAACATGATGCCGAGCACACCGCCCGCGAACATGATCAGTGAGCTGGTGACGTAGTTCCCGGCGGTGAAGAAGCGGGGCCAGACGCCGCTGATGACGAAGGCGGGAATGGTGAAGATCGCGCCAGCAGCGACAGATTCACCGATGCTGCCCACGGTCCGGGCCATGTTCTCTTCCAGGATAGTGCCCTTCATCAGCTTGATGAGCGCCATGCCGATGACCGCGGCCGGATAGGTGGCGGCGATGGTCATGCCCGCCTTCAACCCCAGATACGCATTGGCCGAGCCGAGCACCACGGCCATGACGAGGCCAATGAGCACCGCCCGCAGGGAGAACTCCCGTAGGTTTTGGTCGGATGGGACAAAGGGTTGCATCGGTGCTCCTGAAAAGGCACGGAGAGGGATGAAGAATGCCGGATGTAGTGGATAGTCTAATACCGAACCCGATCCGGTTGGTACCGCCCAAGCCGCACCAGTGGCAGGGTTCCGGCCACAATAGCCTGTTCCCGTTCACGGAGGATCCGTCATGCGTCTGTTGAACACCCTTGCGATCGCGGGTTTGGCCCTTCTCTTTGCCTGTCAAACGGTGCCTCCCGTCACTGTTCCGCAAACCCCGGTCCAACAGGTTCCCCAGGAACCTCCACCGAAGCCCAGGATCGCTCTCGTCCTGGGGGGTGGAGCGGCCCGAGGCTTCGCCCATGTGGGTGTCATCCGAGTGCTGGAACAGGAGAAGATCCCCATCGACATGGTGGTGGGCACCAGTGTCGGCAGCCTCATCGGCGCGATCTACGCGGCCGACCTCAGCAGCTTCGACCTCGAATGGACCGCCTTCCAGCTTGAAAAGGACGATCTCTTCGATTTCGGGGTCATGAATGCCATCACGGGCATGGGGTTCGCCAAGGGCGACAAGCTGGAGGCCTGGGTGAAGAACCACGTCAAGACCACGAACATCGAGAACTTGAAGATCCCCTTCGCCGCGGTGGCGACCGATCTCAACTGGGGCTACAAAGTGGTGCTCGACCATGGCTCGGTGGCCCGCGCCATCCGGGCAAGCGCCGCCATCCCTGGCGTCTTCCAACCGGTCCAGCACCAGGGCAAGATCCTGGTGGATGGTGGCGTGGTGGACAACATTCCCATCTCGGTGGCCAAGACCAAAGGCGCAGACATCGTGATCGCCGTGGACATCAGCGGGAACCTCGGGAATACGAACATCACCAATCTGCTGGGCGTAAGTCTCCAGGCCACGAACATCATGTTCGCCCTCAATGTCGAGCACTCCAAGAAGGATGCCGACATCCTTATTACCCCCGCTGGCATTGGTGACATTGGGATGCTCGACTTCACGCAGAAGAAGCGCTGCATGCAGGCTGGCATTGAAAGCACGAAGAGTGCCATGCCGGTCATCCGCAAAGTCATCGATGCCTGGGTCGCGGCCCATTCGCGACCCGCGGTTCCAGCCCCCTGATCGCCTCGCCCCATGCCCCTACTCACCAGCAAGGCCAATCCGCGCTTCCAGGCGCTGCAGAACCGGGTGAAGGCCGGTGGTTCTCGGCGTGGGACCACCCTCCTTCTGGGCGAAAAGCTCATCGAAGCCTGGGTGGAAGCGCGACAGACCACCGCAGGAAAGCGGCTGCGCCCGGCCCTCTGGTTGCGCCTCGAGCAGACTGATCCCCATCCGCTGGAAACCACCTTGGGCGTGGAGACTCAGGTCCTAGGCGAGGGGCTCATGCGGGCCCTGGCCGATGCGGGCAGTCCTCCCGAACACGCGCTGCTCATGGAGCTCGGCCCGGAACCCGCCGGGCCACTGGCCTCCCGCGTGATTGGTGCCTGGGGCATCCAGGACCCCGGAAACCTGGGGGCCATCCTTCGCAGCGCCGCGGCCTTCGGTTTCCAGGAGGTCCTCCTGGGGCCCGGCTGCGCCGATCCCTTCCACCCCAGGACCCTGAGGGGCAGCATGGGCGCGGCCTTCCTCCTGCCCATCCGCCGGGTGGAGACCCTGCATCCCGATCCAGGCCGCTGGTACGCCCTGGACGACGCCATCGACGCCCTGCCCTTGGGAGAGGCCGACCTGTCCGAGCCCCTTCGCCTCTGGGTGGGCAACGAAGGCCACGGCTGGCAGGGCGTGGACCTGCCGAAGGGCGTCCAGCGCCTGGCCATCCCCGTCCATGGGGTGGAGAGCCTCAACGCCGCCGTGGCCGCAGGGATCGCCTGTTACGAAACGGCCAGGAGGTTGCCCCGTTGAAAACCGGTTGGTTTCTCTCTGTGTTCAGTTCGCTGGTCCTGGCTGGGCTCTTCCTGCTGGCCTTCCGCTTTCCTGGCGCCCTGGGCGGCTGGATGGAACCGAGCATGGCCCTGCTCTTTCCCCTGTTGCTGCTGGATGGCTTGTTCAAGGGGCGGCATGCGTTCTGGACCTGGGTCAGCCTCCTGGCGGGGCTTGTCGTTCTTTACTTGTGGGTACCCCAGACCCTCGCGAGCAAAGGCGGGCTGCCCTTTGACCTGGCCCTGCTGGGCATGCTGCTGATGAGCCTCTGGGAGGCCACGGGGCTCTGGCTGGTGGCCGTGGGATCTCGCTGGGCTTTCCGCCGTTCCGGGGCCCTGGCCGCCGCCCTGGTCGCGGCACTCCTCCTCCTCGCCTGGGAGACCTGGGGCTTCCATGTCTACCCCTGGACCTGGGGCGCGGCCTTCGGCTCGCTCCCATGGACCGCCCGGGCTGCTGCCTTCGTGGGCACGTCCGGCCTATCCGCGCTGGCCTGGGGAGCGGGCGCCTGGGTGGCTGCGACCCTGGCCGGGGGCGGGACCCCTCGCCGGGCCCTGGCGGGGCCCGGCCTGGCCATCGGGTTCTTCATCCTGGCGGGTGGCGCCTGGTACCTGCTCCCCCGGGATCCGATGCGCGTCCTGGACGTGGCCATGGTCCAGCCCAACTTCCCGCCGGGGCAGCGATGGGCTGGGATGGAAACCGAGATGTGGCAACGCAGTGATGCCCTGCTGAAGGCCGAGGGTTGGCCGCGGGCCGGTCGCTCCACCCTGCTGCTGTGGCCTGAGAGTTCGGTGATGGGCCGGGATGACCGCCAACCCAACGCCCAGCTGACCGCCGAGGCCGCCTCCCGGGGCGTGGCTTGGCTCTTCGGCACGGAAGGGGGGCTGTACAATCTGGTGCGCGGCGAGGTGGCGGGCCATCCTTCCTTCATTTTCGCGAAGGTGAACCCCATGCCCTTCGGGGAACGGATTCCCGGGCCAGATGCCTTCCGGACATGGATGGATCGGCAGATGGGGTTCGTCTCCCAGGAGGCAGGTGAACTCAAGCAAGGATGCGCATTCGTGGTGCCCACTGCCGAGGGCGATGTGCGGGTCCACCCCCTCATCTGCAGCGAGGCCCTGATGCCGGAACGGACCCGTCGCGGCCTGGCTCTGGGCCGGGCCGACCTGCTGACCAACCACACCAATGACGGCTGGTTCGATCGCAGCATCGCCACGGACCTGCACGCGGCCCAGATCCGCCTGCGCGCCACGGAATTGGGGGTACCGCTCCTGCGGGCCACCCTCACTGGGAAATCCGGTGTCTTCCGCGAGAACGGAAGTTTTCAACTCTGGGGAGAACCCCTCAGCGAAGGTGCCTATGCGGTTGCACTCCAGTGGCGCCCGATCCATACACCGGCACGATCCGCCTGGCTCATTCCACTCCTGATGTCGGCCCTGCTGGCTGGATGCGTCCTGCTAGGATGGAAGGCCCTTCCCGGGAAACCCTGATGAACTGTGACCTTCTCGCACCCACGCCCCTAGCGACACCCAATGGCACCGTGGCTTTTTTCGATGAGACTTGGAGCGTAGATCCCCGCGAGCTCCAGATCTTCTTCCAGGCCGAGCAGGTCCATTGGACCGCTGACCGCACCATCGAGCAGTGGCGAATGCTGCTGGCCTGCTCCCGCATGCTCACCGCACGGCTCGTTCCGGAGGGACACATGGGAGGCCGACTGGTGGCGGCCACTCGGCTCTGGTCCGACCATGCCCACGAGGCCAAACTGTATGATGTGGTGGTGGCGAAGGATCTCACGAATTTCGGCATCGCCTCTGAACTGGTGAAGTGGGCGCTGCGCCATCCCTGGGTCGGGGATGTCAATCGGTTCGTGTTGGAAACCCGCGACGCGGCCGACTTCTATCCCCGCTTTGGCTTCCGGCCTGGCCAGGAGCTGGACGGCATTCACCTGCGCGTGAAGACCGCCGAACTCAAGGCTCGAGGCCTCCGGTGAACGGACCTCAGCCCGCCATTCCCGACACCGCCCTGCAGCCCCTTATCCTGGCCAGCGGAAGTCCCCGGCGGCGCCACTGGCTGGAGGCCATGCGCATCCCCTTCGAGCTGCAGGTGCCCCAGGTGGACGAAACGCCCCTGTTGGACGAGGATCCCGGGGACCTGGTCCTCCGGCTGGCCGAACTCAAGGCTGAAGTCATCGCTCACCGTAACCCGGGTCGCTGGGTCATGGCCGCCGACACGACCGTGGCCGTGGACCATCACACCTTGAACAAGCCCAAGGATGTGGAGGACGCGGTGCGGATGCTCACCCTCATCCAGGGACGGGCCCATCAGGTGCACACCGGCTTCTGCCTTCAGTGGAACAGCACCGTTCACAGCTTCGTGGACACGGCCCAGGTCTTCTTCCGCCCGCTGACCGAGGCGCAGATCCGGTGGTACATCGGCACCCGTGAACCCATGGACAAGGCCGGGGCCTACGCCATCCAGGGCATCGGAGCCCTCTTCATCGAGACAGTCCAAGGCAGCTTCTCCACCGTGATGGGACTGCCGGTGGAGCGGATGGGCGCCCTTTTCGGACACCTGGGCCTGCTGAAACCCTGGATCGGATTCCCGAAGGGCGTCTGACTTCCCATGGAAATCCCGACCCTGCCCTGGAGGAAATCGCCATCCCGGACATGGCCCAATATAGACCACCCAAAAATCCTCTTAAACAGCTGGAAATATCTCAGAAAAAATAGGTAAACATCCATTCCCAGATACTCTATCATCGTGATCTGCGACACATGTTTTCGAATCCTCGCCCTGGAGCCTGCGGGCCCCGGATGAAGTAGTGTCTGGCCATTTCCTGGACACCCTGTCTTTTTTAGCCCAGCGGGTCCACGCGTTAAAAAGGGATAACCCTTCTCTTCCAAGGACCTGCCAGAATCCTGGTCGATCGATTCGCATCACCGAGCACCGTTTCATCATTCCCCGATGGCCTTCCGGCATGATCCGCTGGGCCAGCGCCTTCCAAGGGGTTGTGCATGCACCGATTCGACCAAGCGTTCCGCTTCGTCCTGCCGGCCGCGGCCGTGGCGGTTCTTGCCACCGTCCTGAGCGTGGGCTGGTTCACCCAGCCGGACCGCTTTGCCAAAGGCTATGCCCCCGAACAGCCCATCGCCTTCTCCCACGAACTCCACGCCGGCACCCTCCGAATCCCCTGCCAGTACTGCCATTCAGGGGCCGACAAATCCAGGCACGCGGGCATTCCGAGCGTGGACCTCTGCATGGGATGCCACAAGGTGACCCGGATTGACCGCCCCGCCATCCAGAAACTCACCCGGATCGCCAACTCCGGTGAGCCCCTGCCCTGGCAGCGGGTCCACACCCTGCCTGACCACGTCTTTTTCGATCATCGCCCCCATGTGAACGCAGGCATCGCCTGCCAGAGCTGCCACGGCGAAGTGCAGACCATGAAGGTGCTCACGCGGGAGATGGGCATGCGCATGGGCAACTGCCTGGGCTGCCATCGGGATCCCCACGCGGCCCTGCCGCCAGGATCGAAGATCACCAAGGGCGCCGAGCACTGCGCCGCCTGCCACCGCTAGGAGCACTCGACGATGGCCGACCTGAACCGCAAGCCGATCCTCGATCGCATAGCCGCCTTGGTGGCAGGTCCCTTTCTACTCGGGCGGCGAGCCCTAGACCTCGAGTGGATCGACGCTAAGGCCAGTCCGCCCGAGTCACGGACCGAAACGACCCCACGAATCGCCATCACCTCCCCCGAACACGCCATCAAGCGCCGTGGATGACCCGATGAAGACCCGACTCCCCGAACATGGCCCCACTGAGACTCCGCGGTTCTGGCGGACCCTTGAGGAACGCATTGAGACGCCGGAGGCCCAGCGGGCCGCCCAGGACGAATTCCTTCCCGGCGCCCTGCCTACCATCTACGACGATGTGCATGGCTTGCCGCCCCAGGACGGATTTTCCCGCCGAGACTTCTTCGGGCTCGTGGGCGCAGCTGCCGCGCTGGCCGCCACTGTGGCCTGCGACCGGAAGGGACAGGGGACGGTGGTGCCCTACACCAAGCGTCCTGTAGAGGTCGTGCCCGGCGTGGCCAACTACTATGCCAGCGCCTTTCAGGAAGGTCGCCGGGTCTACCCCGTGCTGGTGAAGACCCGGGAAGGCCGCCCCATCCTCATCTCGGGCAACGACGAACACCCGGGCGTCAAGGGCAAGACCAGCCCCCGCGCCATGGCTGACGTGCTCCGTCTCTACGATCCCGACCGCCTCCGCGCGCCCAAGCTCGAAGGGCGGACCCTGGGCTGGACCGAAGCCGAAAGCGGCCTCCACCAGGCCCTGCTGGCGGCCAAGAGCGCCGGGAAGCCTGTGCTGCTGCTATCGGGTGCCCTGGTCTCCCCCACGCGGAAGGCCCTGCTGTCGGATCTCAAGGCGGCCCTCCCCACCCTGGAACACCTGGCGATGGAACCGGCCGCAGGCGATGCCGCCGAGGAAGCCGCCAAGGCAAGCTGCGGGCAGGCGGTGGAGATCCAACCCCGGCTGGCGAAGGCCAAAGTCATCCTGTCCCTCGGCGCCGATTTCCTGAATGGCGAGGACCCCGAAGCCCTCGCGGCCTGGGGGGCGAAGCGCCGCCTGAAGGGTGCGCATGAGGCCATCAACCGCCTTTGGGTCATAGAGGGGCCGTTGACCCTCACGGGCACCAACGCCGATGTCCGGATTCCGGTTGCGCCTTCACGGATGGGCGCCATGGCTTTCGCCCTGGCGAAGGAACTTGCATCCAAGGGCGTCGCGCTGCCAACCGGCACAGACCTTTCGTCTATCTCGGCGGGGACACCCGCCGAGCTCAGGGACTCCGCCAAGCTCTGGTCCAGCCTAGTGAAGGACCTTCATCATGCAGGCCGGAACGCCGTCGTCCTCTGTGGCGCCCAGATGCCCGCCGAGGCCCACCAGGCCGCTCACCTGCTGAATGCCATGCTCGCCTCGGAAGCCGTCGCCGTGCGCGCCGCCGAGCCCTTGGCCACCGTGAAGGACCTCGAGGTGGCGGCCAAGGGCATGACCGAAGGCCACTATGCCGCTGTGGTCTTCTGGGATGTGAACCCCGCCTACACCTCTCCCAGGGCCGCCGCCTGGAAGGAGGCCGTCGCCAAAGTGCCTTCCCGCACCTGGATCGGTCAGGTGGAGGATGAGACGTCCGCTCAGTGCCAGCTGCTGCTGCCCGAGAACCACTGGCTGGAGAGCTGGGGAGATTTCACCACGGAAGGCGCGGAGGTCCTTCAGCAGCCCACCATCGGCACCCTCTATGACACCCGCCAGGGCGAGGACGTGCTCCTCGGCGTCCTCAAGGCCCTGGGTGCCGCGGTCCCCGAGAGCTACCACGCCTACCTCCAGAACCACTGGCAAAAGACCCTGCCCACCGGCACCTCGTTCGAGCAGGCCCTCCATGATGGCCTCGTGAAGGTGGAGGACAGGGCATCCGCGCCCGCCTTCAGGGGAACATCGGTGTCCGCCGCGGCCAGGAAGGCCGCGGAATCCAAGGCCCAGGATCTGGAACTGGTACTCTTCCCGGGCTTCGCGACCCACGACGGCCGCCATGCCAACAATAGCTGGCTGCAGGAGACCCCGGATCCCGTCACCAAGATGACCTGGGACAACCCGCTATCGCTATCCGTACAGGATGCGACAATGCTGGGCATCCAGGAGGGGGACTTGGTCTCCCTGTCCCTGGATGGCGCCACGATCAAGCTCCCGGCCATCATCCAGCCGGGCCAAGCCAAGGGCGTCCTGGCCCTGGCCCTGGGCTACGGGCGCAGCACCGGCGGTGTAGCCAGGGGCGTGGGGGTCAACGCCTTCCCACTGATGGGTCTGGATCCGGCCAGCGCCAACCTTCGCAAGGGTGCGCGCCTCACCAAGGCCGGCGGGAGCAAGGAACTCTCCCGCACCCAGCGCCATCACCGCATGGAAGGCCGCGACCTCGTCCGCTCCCTCACCATGGAGGAGTTCGAGCAGCATCCCCAGGGCCATCACCACGGACCCGAACTGGTCTCGCTCTACGAGGAACAGAAGTTCCCGGACCACAAGTGGGGCATGGTCATCGACCTGGCGGCTTGTGTGGGCTGCTCGGCCTGCGTCGTCGCTTGCCAGTCGGAGAACAATGTGCCCGTGGTGGGTCCCGAGCAGGTAGCCCGCGGCCGCGAGATGCACTGGATCCGCATCGATCGCTACTACGAAGGGGAGTTGGAGAACCCGAAGGTGGTCCACCAGCCCATGCTCTGCCAGCACTGCGACAACGCGCCCTGCGAAAACGTCTGCCCGGTGAACGCCACCAACCACAGCCCCGATGGGCTCAACCAGATGGCCTACAACCGCTGCGTGGGCACCCGCTACTGCGCCAACAACTGCCCCTACAAGGTGCGCCGCTTCAACTTCCTGGAGTACACCGCCTACAAGACCGAGCCTGAGACCCTGGCCTACAACCCCGAGGTCACGGTCCGTCCCCGCGGCGTCATGGAAAAGTGCTCCTTCTGCGTGCAGCGCATCAACGACGTGAAGACCCGCGCCAAGGGCGAGGGTCGCCCCATCCTAGACGGCGAGATCACTACGGCCTGCATGGCCGGCTGCCCCTCGGATGCCATCGTGTTCGGCGACCTGAAGGACCCCAAGAGCAAAGTCTCCCAGCTGATGGCCGCCACCCGCGCCTACCGAGTGCTGCAGGAACTGGGGGTCAAGCCTGCCATCACCTACCTGGCCGATCTGAAGAACCCCGCCGTCGAGGGAGGTCCCCATGCGCTCTGAGGCCGCCATCCCTGCCGGCGACATCCCGGAGGGCCTGCTCGAACCCGCGCTCACGGTGGGTAGGGTCACCCCCGGCAGCCTCGACGATCAGGTGCTGGCCTTCCCCGAGACCATGCCGCCCAAGCAGTGGTACCTGGGTCTGGCGATCACCCTATCCGCCCTGTTCATCGGCCTCGGTTGCATCGGCTACACCTTCGTGACGGGCATCGGCGCCTGGGGCAACACTAGCCCAGTCTTCTGGGCCTTTGACATCATCAACTTCGTCTTCTGGGTAGGCATCGGTCACGCTGGAACGCTGATCTCGGCCATCCTCTTCCTCTTTCGGAAGCGCTGGCGCAACGCCATCGCCCGCTTCGCCGAGGCGATGACCATCTTTGCGGTCATCTGCGCCGTGATCTTCCCCCTGATCCACGTGGGGCGGCCCTGGCTGGCCTACTGGCTCTTCCCCTATCCCAACCAGCGGGCCCTGTGGACCAACTTCCGGTCGCCCCTCCTTTGGGACGTCTTCGCGGTGAACACCTACTTCTCGGTATCCGCGATGTTCTGGTACCTGGGCCTGATCCCGGATATCGCCTCCATGCGCGACCGGACCACCAGCAAATTCCGGAAGCTCATCTATACCGTCCTGGCCATGGGCTGGCGGGGGGCGGCTTCCCACTGGCAGCACTACGAGAAGGCCTACCTGCTGCTGGCGGGCCTTGCCACGGGCCTGGTGCTCTCCGTGCACTCGGTGGTGAGTTTCGACTTCGCCACCTCCGTGGTGCCCGGCTGGCACATGACCATCTTCCCGCCCTACTTCGTGGCGGGCGCCATTTTCGCCGGCTTTGCCATGGTGGTCATGGTGCTGGTGGTGGTCCGCGAGGGCATGCAGTTGCAGAACCTCATCACCATGCGGCACCTGGAGGTGATGAACAAGGTCATCCTCGCCATGAGCTGCATCATGGGCTACAGCTACATGATGGAGGGCTTCACGGCCTGGTATTCCATGAACGAATACCTCCACCACGCCTTCATGAACATCATCACTGGCACCTATGGATGGGCCGGCTGGATCACCATCACCTGCAACATTTTCATTCCGCAGCTGTTCTGGTTCAGGAAGTGTCGCACCAGCTACTTCTGGATGATCTTCGTGGCCATCGGCGTGACCATCGGCATGTGGTTCGAGCGCTTCGTGATCATCGTGATCTCGCTGCATCAGGACTATCTGCCGTCGGCCTGGCGCATCTACAAGCCCACCCTGACAGACTTTGGCGTCCTGCTCGGCACCTTCGGGATCTTCTTCACCCTGGTCCTGATCTTTGCCCGGGTGCTCCCGGTCATCGCCACCACCGAGGTGAAGGGCATTCTCCCGGACGCACAGCCTTCTCACCATGGAGATGAACGCCATGTCTGAGACCTCCTACTCCGTCCTCGGCATCTACGAGACACCCGATGCCCTGATGAAAGCCATTCCCGAGGTCCGGGCCTCGAAGCTCGGCACGGTGGAAGCCTATACGCCCTATCCCATCCACGGTATCGAGGAGGCCCTGGGCCTGCGCCGGTCGCCCCTGGGCGGCATGGTGCTGGTCATGGGCGTCCTCGGCGCGATCACCGCCTTCGGATTCGAGTACTGGATCAGCGCTGTCGACTACCCGATCATCACCGGTGGCAAGGGCGCAGGATCCTGGGAAGCCTTCATTCCCATCATGTTCGAAGTGACGGTGCTCTTCGCCACCTTCACGGCCGGCCTCGGGATGCTGTTCCTCTTGAACAAGCTGCCCTTCTTCGGACACCCGGTGCTGTCTTCGAAGTCCATCACTGGCATCACCCGCGATCGTTATGTTCTGGCCCTGGAGGCCGAAGACGAGTCCTTCGACAGCGTGGCCGCCGCCAAGGCCCTGCGGGCGGCGGGTGCCGTGGAGGTCGAAGTCCTCCCCGCCCCGGACCGCAGCCCCTTCCTCACCAGCGACTTCATTCTGCGGACCCTGGGCGGCATCTTTGCGGCCTGCGTGGTGTCGGGTCTGGCGATGTTCTTCGCCACCAAGTGGTTCCCCCTGCTGCCCCCGATGCGATACATGGAGGATCAGCCGCGTCTCAATGCCCAGAAGCCTTCTGCCTTTTTCAAGGACGGTCACGGCATGCAACGCCCCGTGGCTGGCACCGTGACCCGGGGGCACCTGCCTACGGCCACCGGGACCCAGGAAGCAGCGGCCTCGCTGGTGAATCCCCTGCCCCGCACGAAGGAGGTCTTCGCCATCGGCCGGAAGGTCTTCGCCAACCGCTGTGAGGTCTGCCACGGTGCCATCGGCAACGGCATGGGCAGCCTGACCGCCGCCTATGGGGGCAAGCCCGCCAACCTGCAGGCTCAGCAGTTCCGCGACTACCCGGATGGGAAGATCTACTGGGTCATCGTGAACGGGAAGAACGCCATGCCCTCTCACGCCGCCGATCTCACTGAGACGCAGCGCTGGGCCGTGGTGCATTACGTGCGCGCCCTCCAGCGCGCCCAGAACGCCAAGGATGAGGACCTGAAGGTGGTCGCGCCATGAGCCAGAACAAGAACACCTCCACCATGCTTTGGGGCGCCGTGGCCCTCGGGGCCATCGGCGTCCTCGTCAGCTACCGTGCCGCGGGCCTCGAGCGCTTCTGGGCCAACTGGGTCCTCTGGTTCGTCCTCATGTTCACGCTGGGCCTCGGGTCCCTCTTCCTGGTAGCGCTGGAGCATCTGGTGAACGCCAAGTGGAGCGTGCCCGTGCGCCGCATCCCCGAGCGCATCGCCACCCTGCTGCTGCCCGCCATCCCCGTGGGCCTCATCGCCCTCTGTGCCCTCCCGGTGCTCTATCCGGGTTCCCGGCCCGAGGCGGCCCAACATCCCATCCTCGCCGGCAAGGCCTTCTGGCTGAGTCTGCCCTTCTTCTCCGTTCGCACCCTGATTGCCTTCGGCCTCTGCGTCCTGGGCCTGGCGGTGCTGGTGGGCGGCTCCCTGAAGCAGGACACCACCGGGGACCCGGCCTTTAATGCCCGCGCCCGCAAGTTCGCCCCGGCCTTCATGGCGATCTTCGCCCTGGTGATCACCCTGGTGGCCTTCGACTGGATCTCGGGACTGACGCCCGAGTGGTACAGCGACATCCTGGGCGTCTACGTCTTCGCCGGCGCCTTCCTCGGCGGGCTGGCCGCCACGACCCTTTCGGTTCTCTACCTTCAGGACCAGGGCCGGCTCGAGGGCGTGCGCAGCGACCATCTCTACAACCTGGGCGGCTTCCTCTTCGCCTTCACCGTGTTCTGGTCCTACATCGGCTTCGCCCAGTACATGCTGATGTGGTACGCCAACCTGCCTGATGAGGTCATCTACTACAAGCTCCGGCTGGCCGGATCCTGGCGGGCCATCACCGTGTCGCTGGCGGTCCTGCACTTCATCCTGCCCTTCTTCGCACTGGTGACGCGGGATTCAAAAAAGGATCCGAAGCGTCTGCGCATGGTGGCCTGCCTCATGCTTGGCGCGCACTTCCTCGATATCTACTGGCTCATCTTCCCCGCGCTCGGTACCGGACCCCTCTTCTCCTGGCCCGAGCTCAGCTTTGCCCTCTTCTTCCTGGGCGGGATTCTCCTCTGGATCCGCGGGGCCATGCAGAAAGGTGAGGACATGCCTGTCGGCGATCCCTTCCTCCGCGAGGGCCTGGAGTTTCGGCTATGAAGATCAGCGACTACCTCTCCCCGGAAGAACTGAAGCGCCTGGCCTCCGCCCTGCTGGTCGTGCTCGGGTTCATCGCCCTCGCGGCCTTCTTCGGCTTCACCGTGGTGCCCGGGCTGCGCTACCAAGCCCATGACTCGGGCGAAGCCCAGGTCAAGGCGGTCCAAGGGGAAACCGGCTGGCTGGATCCCACGGACTATCCGGCCATGGCTCGGGAGGTCATCCCGCCCATCGATCCGAAGACTGTGATGACGCCAAATCCGGCCCTCATGACCCGAGGCAAGACCCTCTTCTCCCAGACCTGCGCCACCTGCCACGGAACCGAGGGCAAGGGCGACGGCCCCGGCGGCGCGGGCCTCAATCCCAGGCCCCGTAACTTCACCCAGAATGCCGGCTGGAAGAATGGCACCCGCCTCGAAGACATCTACAAGACGCTGGATGAGGGCATCAAGGGCAGCTCGATGGTCTCCTACAACTACCTGTCCAAGAAAGACCGCATGGCCCTGGTCCATGTGGTGCAGTCCCTGGGCGCCTTCGATCACGGAGCTAGCGATCCCAAGGCCATTGCCGGCCTGGAGAAGCTCTTTGCCACTGCCGGGGAGGTCATCCCCAACCGCATTCCCGTGGGTCGAGCGGTGACCGTCCTTTGCCGTGAATATGCGGAAGCCCACCCCGAGGCTCCCCTGTCCACGGCCCGCTGAGGACCCATGACCAACCCTTCGATCCGGCGCGTCCTTCTTCCCCTGGCCCTCTCGGTCCTGGCCGGGTGGTTCCTGCCTCTGAAGGCGCAGCCCCCTGCCCAGCCACCGGTGCCCACCCCCACCTTCAGCCCCGAGGAAGTCGGCATCACCGAGCGGCTCGGTGCCACCATCCCGCTGGACCTGGAGCTGAAGGGCGAGGATGGCAAGCCCGTCACTCTCCGCCAGCTCATCGACAAGCCCACCATCCTGACCCTCAACTACTTCCGCTGCGCGGGCATCTGCACCCCGCAGCTCAACGGCGTGGCCGAGGTACTCAACCGTACCGAAGCCATCCCCGGCAAGGACTTCCAGGTCCTCACTGTGAGCTTCGACGAGCGGGACGAGCCCGAGATCGCCGCGCAGAAGCGCACCAACTACCTGGGCGAGATCACCCGCCCCTTCCCGCCCAGTGCCTGGCGCTTCCTCACGGGCCCGGGTGCCACCACAAAGGCCCTGGCGGATGCCGTGGGCTTCAAGTTCAAGCGTGTGGGCGATGACTTCGTGCACGCCGCCGCGATCATCTTCATCAGCCCCAAGGGCCAGATCACCCGCTACATGTACGGTGTCACCTACCTGCCCGCCGACCTGCAGCTGGCGGCCCAGGAGGCCACCCGCGGCGAGGCCCAGCCCACCATCAACAAGTTCCTGAAGTTCTGTTTCAGCTATGACCCCGCCGGGCGCAGGTATGTCCTGAATACCACGGCCATCGGCGCCACTGTCATCATCCTGGCGGCCCTGATCTTCGTGTTCGCACTCACCCGCCGGGGACGCAAGACCAAGTCAGAGGAGAGCGAATGAGCACGCATGCTTCCACGGCGCAGCCCAGCTACCTGGTGGACACGGGCACGCGCAAGGGCCTGATGGCCTGGCTGACCACCACGGACCACAAGCGCATCGGGCTGCTCTACCTCTACGCCATGGTGAGCTTCTTCCTCATCGCCATGGGCGTCGGGTTCGTCATGCGCCTGGTGCAGCTGACGACTTTCCAGCACCTCATCACCGCCAAGACCTACAACGCCCTGTTCACGGTCCATGGCGTGATCATGATCTTCCTGTTCGTGATCCCCGGCCTGCCTGCTGTCTTCGGAAACTTCTTCCTGCCCATCCTCATCGGCGCCAAGGACGTCTCCTTCCCACGCTTGAATCTGACTTCCTGGTACTTCTTCATGGCCGGAGCGATCCTGGCCGTGCTGTCCCTCTTCACTGGCGGAGGCGCGCCAGACACGGGGTGGAGCTTCTATGCCCCTTTCAGCCTGAAGACCGGCACGAATGTGACGCTGGCGGTGTTCGCGGCCTTCGTGCTGGGTTTCTCCTCGATGCTCACGGGCATCAATTTCATCACCACCATCCACCGCCTGCGGGCTCCCGGCATGAAGTGGTTCCGGATGCCCCTCTTCTGCTGGGCCCTCTATTCCACGGCCTGGATCCAGATCCTGGCCACCCCCATTCTGGCCATCACGCTGGTGCTGGTGATCCTCGAACGGCTCTTCGGCATCGGCATCTTCGATCCGGCCAAGGGCGGCGATCCCCTGCTCTACCAGCACCTCTTCTGGATCTACTCGCACCCGGCGGTCTACATCATGATCCTGCCGGCCATGGGCGCCATCACCGAGATCATCCCCACCTTCGCCAAACGCACGATCTTCGGCTACAAGGCCATCGCCTTCTCCAGCATGGCCATCGCCGGCGTGGGTAGCCTGGTGTGGGCCCACCACATGTTCACCTCGGGCATGAGCAATGTCGCCCAGATGGTCTTTTCGCTGCTGACGATGGTCGTGGCCGTCCCCAGCGCCGTGAAGGTCTTCAACTGGGTGGGCACCCTCTACAAGGGCAGCATCGACTTCCAGCCGCCCCTCCTCTTCGCCCTGACCTTCATCTTCCTGTTCTGCATCGGCGGCCTCACGGGCGTCATGCAGGGGGCCCTGGCCATCAACGTGCACATCCACGACACCTACTTCATCGTGGGGCACTTCCACTACGTCATGTTCGGCGGGACGGGCTTCGGCTTCTTTGCCGCGCTGCTCTACTGGTTCCCCAAAATGTTCGGGAAGATGTACTCCAAGAAGGCCATCTACGCCTCCTGGTTCCCCATGTTCGTCGGCTTCAACCTGCTCTACTTCGGCATGCTGATCCTGGGAATGATGGGCATGCCCCGGCGCTACTACGTCCACCTGCCGCAGTTCCACACCATGCATGTGGTGGCCACCGTGGGCAGCTGGCTGCTGGTGCTGGGTCTCCTGATGTACTTCGGAGCCCTGCTCTACGCGATCTTCAAGGGAGAGAAGGCCGAGGACAACCCCTGGGGCGGGGTGACGCTCGAGTGGACGATCCCCAGTCCGCCCCCCCAGGAGAACTTCGAGGAGATCCCCACCATCACGCATGGCCCCTATGACTTCGAATCGCAGGAGGGGAAATCATGAGCTCGAAACCAGAGTCCAAGCTGATTCCCTCCTCGCCGGGGCCCGGCTTCGCGGGCTCCACCGGAGCCCGCTCCGCCACCCGGCGGTCGGGAGGTGCGGCATGACAGGGCACATTCACCGCGACGACTTCGGCTCGCGCCTCGGCATGTGGCTGTTCCTGGTCACCGAAATGGTGCTCTTCGGCGGCCTCTTCATCGCCTACTCCTACATGCGCTACCGCTACCCCGCGGAATTTCATCACGGCGGATCGGAATTGAACGTCACCCTCGGGGTGATCAACACCGTGGTGCTCCTCACCAGCAGCCTCACGGTGGTCCTCGCCATCGTAGCCGTCCAACGCGCCGAGAAGCGGCGGGCCATGGCTTTCCTGGGCACCACCCTGGTCCTGGGCCTCACTTTTCTGGTGATCAAGTCCTTCGAATGGGGCGCCAAGTTCCACCACGGTCTCTACCCGAATTCCCCCCACCTGGCCACGCTGCCCCCCGGTGAGCAGGTCTTTTTCGGGCTCTACTTCACCATGACCGGCCTCCACGGCCTGCATGTCATCGCCGGGCTTTCGGTACTGGGCGTCATGCTCTGGTGGGTGGCCACGGACCGGATCCGCCAGGACCACTATATCCACCTTGAGAACGGTGGACTCTACTGGCACCTCGTCGACGTGATCTGGATCTTCCTCCTCCCCCTGTTCTACCTGGCCGCGTAAGGGCATCTCCATGAGCGAACACGTCGAGCAATCGTCCGAACATGCCGTCGAGCACCCCGGTTATGGCACCTTCATCAAGGTCTGGGTGGTCCTGCTGATCCTCACCGGCTGCCTGGTGGGCATGAGCCTCGTCAGCCAGACCTACGCCGTCTGGGGCCTGCTCACCCTGACCCCCCTGAAGGCAGGTCTGGTCTTCTACTTCTTCATGCACCTCCGGTACGAAGGGCCATTGTTCAAGATCGTGATCCTGGTAACCCTTGGCACCCTGCTGATCTTCTTTGCCCTGCTCTTCTCCGACGTCGCTTTCCGCTGAGGCTCCCCATGGACTGGATGAACCAAGCCGCCCTTTCGGCCCAGAAGTCCGACGCGGTCTTCTTCTACGTGTTCGGGCTTTCCGTGGTGTTCCTCATCTTCATCACGACGCTGATGCTCTATTTCGTCGTGCGCTACAGCAAAAAGCGCCACCCGAAAGCAGAACAGATCGAGGGCCACATGGGCCTTGAGATCGTGTGGACCACCATCCCGCTCGTCCTGTTCCTGTCGATCTTCTACTACGGCTGGACCAACTACGAATACATGCGCCTGGCCCCCCGGGACGCCATGGCCGTCAGGGTGACCGCCCGCCAGTGGAACTGGTCCTTCGAATACCCCAACGGCAAGCAGAGCAAGGTGCTTTTCGCTCCCATCGGCAAGCCCATGAAGATGGAGGTCCGCAGCACTGACGTGGTGCATGGCTTCTTCATCCCCTCCTTCCGGCTCAAGATCGATGCCGTGCCCGCCCGCACCAACACCACCTGGTTCCAGGCCACCAAACTCGGTTCCTACGACATCGAATGCACCGTGATCTGTGGCGTGGACCACAGCCTCATGCTGAGTAAAGTCGTGGTCGTTCCTGAAGATGAATTCAAGGCCTGGTATTTCGGCGGCGAGGACGCCCCGGAACCCGGGAAGAGCCTCCGCGCAGCTGAGGCCCACCCGGACCTAGGCAGCCTGCCGCAGGGCCTGGCCGTCCTGACCGCCAAGGGCTGCACCACCTGCCACTCCGTAGACGGCAAGCCGAAAGTCGGCCCCACCCTCAAAGCCCTCTATGGCCGGGAACAGCAGATCCTCGTTGCCGGCAACTATAGGACCATCACCGTGGACGAGGCCTTCCTGCGCCGGTCCATCACGAACCCCATGGGCCAGGTGGTGCGAGGCTATCCGCCCTCCATGCCACAGGTCCCGCTCACGGATCAGGAACTGAACGAAGTCGTGCGCTACATCAAGACCCTCAATTAGCGGAGCAGCCTTGACCACCGCGACCCTCTCCGCAGCCAAATCGAACCCGGTATCGACATTCCTCGAGCTGACGAAGCTTCGGATTTCCGGCGCCTCCACGTTCACTGCGGCGGCGGGTTACGTGGCCTTCCTGAGAGGTGTGAACGCGGGACTGGTCACGACGCTCCTTGGCATCCTTCTGTTGGCCATGGGCAGCAGCGCCCTGAATGAGGTGCAGGAGCACAGGTACGACGCCCTGATGCCCCGAACGGCCAACCGCCCAATCCCTCGAGGAGACCTCTCTCCTGTCAGGGGCGCCCTCATCGCCGTGGTGCTGGCCGTGTCGGGATTTCTGGTCCTGCTCCTGGCCCACAACCTCACGTCGGCCCTCCTGGGGGCCCTGGCCCTGGCCTGGTACAATGGGTTCTATACGCCCCTGAAGCGGGTCAGCGCCTTCGCGGTGGTGCCGGGTTCCCTCATTGGCGCCCTCCCGCCTGCCATCGGCTGGACTGCTGCGGGAGGAAGCGCAGCGGATCCTTCGCTGCTCGCCCTAGCCTTCGTCTTCTTCATCTGGCAGGTGCCCCATTTCTGGTTGCTGGTGGGCCTGCACGCCGAGGGCTACGAAGGGGCTGGCTACCCCACGCTGGTATCTCTCTTCGGCCGGCCCAGGTTGTCGCGGCTCACCTTCACCTGGACCTGCGGCACGGCTGCGGCCTGTGGCCTGCTGCCCCTCTTCCGGGTGCTGGTGTCCTGGCCCGCGGAGATCATGCTCGGCCTGGGCGCCGTCTGGCTCATCATAGGCTCCCTGCCCTTGCTGAGACCCGGTCAGGACGCATCCCTCTACCGCCGTGTCTTCATGAACATCAACCTGTTCGCCCTGGTCCTCACGGCTGCGGTGATCCTGGATCCGTTCTTCTCGCAATAGGGGCATCTAGCTTCTCGCCCGTCGGCGAGGCGGATCATCGCTCCTGGTAATTCACCTTCATGAACCGCACATAGGCCATGTCGGTTTCGCAGATGTGGTGCTTCAGCCAACCTGCAAAGAAGGCTGTGACATCCTTGGCCATGGGCTTGCCTTGGGCGAGCCTGGCTTGCAGGACCTGGACCCTCTTCATCAGTCGGGCGTGTTCAACGATGTGGGCCGTCAGTCCGGGGTAGGCCATCTCGCCCATGAAGTGTTCTTCCATCTGAAAATGCTCGAGGGCGTATTTCGCCAGAAAATCCAGGCTCTCCTTGACGCTATCGCCCATGGTTTCCGAACCCAAGGAGACCGCCAACCTGTTCACGGCCTCGAAAAGCGACTTGTGCTGAGCGTCGACAACGTGGATCCCGGTCTCGAACCGGCTATTCCAAAGGGCTACGGTCATGGTTCGTCCATTACAAGGGGCATATGAAGCATCGGCCCCTCGACGCGCAGCAATGAATCTTGTGAGCCGTTGCAACCGCAGAAGGAGATTGGAACCCGACTCATCCCCATGGGACTGCGAATGACCGGCCTCGAGATAGGTCGGTTATCGAGGAGTCATATTCAACCTCGGACGGTTAGGAAGTGTCCTTATCTGATAGGGAGAGAAGCAGGGTCGGGGTTGGATTCCTCAGCCGCATGGCTCGTCATGGTCCCTTCTCCGCCTCATGCTGGTCTTTGGAATCCCTATGACCTTACCCGACACCCATGAAATCCAACCGAGCTGGGCAGCCCTGGTCGCCTTCGCCCTGCTGGTGAGGGGGCATCTGGGCGAAGAAGACCTTGCCCTGGAAACCGTATGCCAGGGTCGAAGGAGGCTACTTCAGACCCATGTCCTGGATTCCGACGCCACGCAGGGGTTTGCGAACCGCCTCGGGAAATCCCTGGACCCAGGCGCGGCGGAATTCCGGATCGAAGGCAGGTCTATACCTGAAGGGGCCAGGATCGCAGGATACGTTCGCCTCGAGAGCGGAGAGGCCCGCCTCGAACTCAAGGCAGGGAATGCGCTTTCGAGCGCAGGACCCTGGCCCGCCGTCCACTTCAAACAGCTCTTCCATTCCATCCTCAGGGATCCCCATAAGCCCTTGGGTGACCACTCCATGCTGGCGTCCGAGGAAATCTCCCTGCTCCTCGGGCCCTATTCCGGCCCCCCTCTCGATCCCGAGCTCGATCGGGAAGAAACCCTTTCGCAGATCTTCGCGACGACAGTCCAGCGCTTCGGCAGCCGGCCCGCCGTGGAGGAGGATGGTCAGCGCCACACCTATGTCGAGCTGGAGGCCACGGCGAACCGCATCGCCCACCTGCTCCTGTCCAAGGGAATCCGCCGCGGTTCCTTGGTGGGACACCAGATTCCCCGGGGGGCCTCGGCCTACGCCGTCCTGCTGGGCATCCTTAAGGCTGGAGCGGCCTACGTACCCCTGGATCCCGATCTACCACCGGCGCGGGTGCGCCAGGTGGCCACGGAATGCCGCATGGACCTGCTCCTCGCCCCGGTTTCGGCGGGGACGGGTCCCGGACTGCCCTGCCCCGTCCTGGATCCGATGGCCCCGGGCTGCCATCTGGACGTCCTGCCTGAGGTCACTCTTGCCATCGCTTCCGCACCGGATGACCTCGCCTACGTCATCTTCACCTCAGGTTCCACGGGCACACCCAAGGGCGTACCGATCACCCACCGCTCGGCCTGCACACTCGTTCGCGTGGAGCAGCAGCTCTTCAAGGTCGGCCCCGAGGACCGGGTGTTCCAGGGCTTCTCCCTGGCCTTCGATGCCTCCGTGGAGGAGCTATGGCTGGCCTGGGCTAGCGGGGCCTGCCTGGTGTCCGGCACAAAGGCCTTGATGCAATCGGGGCCCGACCTCGGGAAACGGCTGGCGGAGGCTGAGGTGACGGTACTGTCCACCGTCCCCACGCTCTTGGGCATCCTCGGCGATCCCATCCCATCCCTGCGCCTGCTCATCCTGGGGGGGGAGGCTTGTCCCGTCGACCTGGTGAGCCACTGGTGGCGGCCGGATCTGCGCATGGTCAACACCTATGGCCCCACGGAGGCCACGGTCATCTCCACCTGGACCGACCTGCTTCCCGGCCATCCGGTCACCATCGGCAAGGCCCTGCCCAATGCTCGGGTCTACGTGCTGGATGGCCACGGACGGCCCTGTCCCATCGGCGTGCCCGGAGAACTCCACCTTTCGGGCGTCGGCCTTTCGGCGGGTTACCTCGGCCGACCGGACCTCACGGCAGAGCGCTTCATTCCGAATCCGTTTGCGGAAGGTGCTTTCACGGAGCGGCTCTACCGCACCGGGGATCGGGTCCGCTTCACCGCTGAAGGTGACCTGGAATTCCTGGGACGCATGGATGCCCAGGTGAAACTGCGGGGGTTCCGCATCGAACTCGAGGAGATCGAGGCGTCCCTTCGACTGGATTCTGCCGTGGTCGCCGCCGCCGTGACCCTATGGAAGGAAAATGGCCTCGAACGGCTCGTGGCCTACGTAGTCCCGAGGCCGGGTTCCAGCCCAGATGAGGCCGCCCTGCTGCGGGGGTTGCGGGAGCGCCTGCCGGTCTACATGGTGCCAGCCAGCGTCGAGCTTCTGGACGATCTGCCGACCCTTGCCAGCGGAAAGCTGGACCGGAACCGACTCCCGCCGCCCAGGAAGCGGGTTCCTGTCGCCCCAACGGAAGGGCATCTGACGGGCCGTCAGCAGCGCCTGGTGGACAGTTGGACCCAGTTGTTCCAGGGGCGGGCGCCAGGGCTGGAGGAGAATTTTTTCATCGACCTGGGGGGGCATTCCCTCCTGGCCGCCGCCATGGTCTCAGAATTGCGGAAGGAGCCTCCATTCGAGGGTCTCTCCGTCCCCGACGTCTACGCCTTTCCGACCATCCGAGCCCTCGCGGCCGAGATGGACTCGCGGGCGGCCCAAAGGACGACCCTGCCAACCCCTCCACTCCAAGCCACCAGCCCGGTGCCCCCTTGGCGCCACCGAATGTGTGCGGTGGCCCAGGCCCTTTCCCTGTATCCGCTGCTGGGCTTCTATGCCCTCCAGTGGCTCAGTCCCTACCTGGTCTACAGCTGGAGCCAGGATCAGGATCTCCCGCGCCTGTTCGGCATCGCCGCCGCTTTGGCCGCCCTGGCCCTGGTCTACCCCGCGATGTACGCCCTTTCCATCGCCGCGAAATGGACCCTGCTGGGACGGATCAAGCCGGGACGCCATCCCATCTGGGGCTTCTACTACTGGCGCTGGTGGCTCACCCAGCGGATGATCGCCGCCACCCCTCTGGACTATCTCGTGGAGTCCCCCTGGCTGCCCCTGTACTTCCGCCTCATGGGCGCCCGCATCGGCCGGAATGTGCATCTGGGGACCACGTCGCTGGCTGCCTTCGACCTCGTGGATATCGGAGACGACACCAGCATCGGCCAGGATGCGCGATTGAGTGGCTACTCACTGGAAGGCGGAGTTCTGGAGATCAACAGCATCCGGATTGGATGTCGTTGCTATGTGGGAAGCCGCTCCATTCTTTCCCCCGGAAGCATCCTTGAAGACGGCGCCATTCTGGAGGACCTGAGCCTGCTGCCAACCGGGACGCGGATCGCGACAGGCCAGCATTGGACCGGTTCTCCGGCAAGGCCTCTGCCTCCCACCGAAGCGGACCGGCAGCGAACTTCGGTGGACTTGCCGCGGCCATCGCCCAGTCAACGGTTCTGGATCGGCACGGCCCAGGCCCTGGGGGCACTCATGACCCCTGTGGCCTTCCTCCTGGCGATCTTCCCGGGTCTGATCCTCATCAACGAACTCTACGCCAATACCTCCGGCTACTTCGCCTACCTGGTGGTAGCTCCGTTGGTGGGTCTTTCCTTCGTGGTCCTCCTGGCCCTGGAGATTGCCGCGGCCAAGTGGCTCCTCCTGGGGAAGGTGCGCCCCGGGAACTACGACCTGCATAGCGGATTCATCCTGCGGAAGTGGTACGTGGACCGCCTCATGAGCATGGGCCTGGACCTTTTGGCCCCGCTCTACGCGACCGTATACCTGGCGCCCTGGTTCCGCTTGCTGGGCGCGCGTCTGGGGGCCTGGGCGGAGGTGTCCACTGCAGGCTCTGGATGCCCGGACCTGCTGGACATCGGCGAGGAGAGCTTCATCGCCGATTGCGTCTCCTTCGGTCCGCCCCGGGTGGACCTGGGACGGGTCACGCTCGCCGCGACCCAGGTGGGTCGTCGGGCCTTCGTGGGGAACAGTGCCTTGATCCCCGCTGGCACCATCCTGGGAGAGAGTGTCCTGGTGGGCGTCCTTTCAGTGCCGCCCCTTGATCCAACTGAAGCAGCAAGAGTAGACAGTGCCTGGCTGGGGTCTCCAGCCATCGACCTCCCCCGACGCCAGACGAGTTCCACCTTCAGCGAGGAGACCACCTTCCGGCCCCCGAAACGGATGATCCTGCTCCGGGCCTTCATCGAGCAGTTCCGGGTCCTGGCCCCCGTCACCGGTTTCGTGGTGCTGACCAGCCTCCTGCTGACCGGGATGACAGAAATCGAGGAGGCCCAATCCCTGTGGACCGCCGCGATCTCCCTGCCTTTCCTCTACCTCCTGGGCGGCATATTCGCATGCCTCTTCGTGATCGTCGTGAAATGGCTGGTGATGGGGGTCTACCGCCCTGGCGAAAAACCGCTTTGGTGCAGCTTCGTGTGGCGGACCGAACTTGTGAGCGGAATGCACGAGAACCTAGCGGATTCCTGGCTGTTGCGGTTGCTAGTGGGGACCCCTTTCGTTCCGGTCTACTTCCGTCTTCTGGGCGCGCGGTTCGGCCGGAGGGTCTGCATGGAGAGCACCTGGCTGACGGAGTACGACCTGGTGAAGATCGGGGATGAGGTCAACCTGAACGCCGACTGTACCCTCCAGACCCACCTCTTCGAGGACCGCGTGATGAAGATGGATCGCATCAACATCGGCTCTGGCTGTTCAGTGGGCACGGACTCGGTCGTCCTGTATGGATCGCGCATGGAACCGAAATCGGTCCTTGGGGACCTGTCGTTGCTCATGAAAGGCGAGACACTTCCGGAAGGAACCCGGTGGGAAGGCTCCCCTGCCCGTCCCTCCCGGCCGCTGCCTTCACCCGCAGCGGAGCCTGGGTTGCCGCTGCTCCTCTGCCGGAGCGAAGTCCAGCTCATGCTGGATGTCGGAACGACCTCTGCGCGGGCGTCCACACTTTCAAAAAGGGGCGTGATCCTCCTGGAACCCGATGTCCACGGTCGTCCCCGGGCCCAGGATATGGAGGGTCGCAGCCTAGCCATCAGCCAGGCCCGGGCACCTGGAGCCCAGGTCTTGGCCATCGCCCAGTGTGGACGGATTGGTGTGGACCTGGAGCTGTTGCAACCGTCCCAGGCCCTCGCTGCGGCCTCGGAGCTGTTTCTTCCAGCCGAGCGAGATTGGGCCGAAAGCGTGCCCCTGGAAGCTCGATGGCGGAGGTTCCTCGCCCTCTGGACAGCCAAGGAAGCAGTGCTTAAAGCCCTCGGTCAGGGCTTCAGCTATGGCATGGACCAGATCGAGTTAGGGTCGAGTGGTGAAGATGGAATCGCGCTGCGACGCCTCTGTGGAAGCGAACACCTCGCCCACGGATGGTGCATCGAACTCCAGGAGCACAGCGTAGAAGGTCGGAACTACCTGGTGGCCCTCGCCATGGGCTAAACACCTGCCATTGATTCTTCGACCTGGGGCGCCAGACTGGTTCCGCGCTGAATTAAGCCTTCGTGTTCAGATAGGAACCCGGCTGTGGGACTATCACTGTCCCAGATGGGTTTCCGGCCTGTCTCGAGTAGCCGGGAGACACTTCCGGGGGCAATGGAACTTGGCCAACCCCAGCTCCTCGACTACCCTCAGGAGCGCTCTGTACGGCGGTCTGTGCAGGGGTGGTGCGAGAAACTACCGTCGGTTGTGATTGGGATGTCTGAGCCTTAGGGGTAACTGGACCAACCATCGGTTTGCCGTACAACTGGGAATTATTCGCACCAAAACGCTGGAACCGAGCCTCTGGGTCCGGTTGTATTCGATTCATGGGAATGATGGGCATCGAGCCGAGGGCCATGGGGCACCGCTTTTGGGAACTCCCCTAACATCGATCTTCCGGGGGCCTGAGTCAACCGCATCATCCCCTGGCCTCAGGACCGAAAATTGCTTTAAGTCGCCCGTTATCCGAGAAGATTCAGCGTGCTGCTGAACGAGGCAGACTGAGCGGACAGTATTGCGTTCTGGACATCCGAAGGCTGCGTCGAATCAGTCCCGGCCGATGCAGCAGTGGCGGCAACTGCGGCACTGCTATTTGGAATGTCATTCAGGTGGTTGGAATAGGAAGCCAGGGCCAGGGTCGCATTCAAGTTGATGGCTGAAGACGAGATGTTGTCCAACCCATTGCTGGCACTCCCGGAGAAAAGGATGGATGCGGTGGTGGCATTCAGCCCCCCCACCGAGGCCGCGGAGGCGGAGAGGCTTGATAGGTTCAAAGAGGTCTTGCCGCTGGCAGCGGCTTCCGAATAGATCCCGCTCACCAGCGAGCCGAGGGCGCTGCTGGTTCCGGCCGCTGCGGAGAGGGCGTCAGGCGCAGGCAGGATCCCATTCGAGTTGGTGGTCAGACTGGTATAGGCGTTGGCCAGGGCCTGGAGAACCGCTGCATCCTGGGCATCATTCGCGCTGGACGTCGAACTGCTCGAGCTGGAGGCTGAACTGCTTGAACTGGCCGCAGAACTGCCCGTGTTGGCAGAAGAGGTTGTCCCCTGGCCGTAGTTGTTCAGAGTCGTCTGGTAGTTGTAGAGAGCCAAGGCGCTGGCAGATCCAATGTCCACGGAAACCACCTCTAATCCTTTGCTTCGGCAAGAAAGGCTGAATCCATGAGGGGCTTGATCAAATTCCCCTTTTTACCTCGTACAAAAATACCGGGTCCAGGGATCTGCCCGGACCCGGCAAAAAAGGAACTCAGATCAGGTGATGATGTTGTTGCCGCCGCTGATGTTGATGGTGACATTCCCAGAGTTCGTGCTGGAAGTTGCCATATCCGATGGAGCGGATGTAGGCGTGCTGGTACTCGAGTGGGACCCATGATGATGATGGTGATGGTGCCCCTGGGCCTGCTGGACCTGGGAGAAAGCTTGCTGGGCGGCCGCGAGGTTGCCACTCTGCAGGGCTGAGGCGAGTGTGTTCAACGGGTTCTGCGAGGAACTCCCCTGCCCGTTCTGGGTGGCAGCACCTTGAGCCTGCGATGCGCCCTGGGGAGCATTCGCCTGCAGGGCTGCGAACGCCTTCTGGGCACCCGCGAGGTCACCCTTCTGCAGGGCCTGGCCGAGCTGATCCCACAGGTTCTTCACCTGGGCCCACTGGCTCTGCTGGGTCGAACCAACAGAACTGGTTGCAGAAGAAACACTAAGGTCTGACATTTCTCCTCCTTGAGAGTCGGTGACCAGGGCTCCGTCCCTGTGCCTTCTGACGTGGCTTTGTTATCGGCTGACCGGGGCATTTCATTAAGACTGAATGAAGAAATTTGTGCTGACGATGGAACAATCCCTTGAACCCATCAGCCTTGGGCACCCGATCACCTATTTGCCCGCAGTGGTCCCGTCTGTCTGGCTGACCGGGGGCATCTGGGCGGACTGACTGCTCGCCTGGGCAGAGGTCCCCTGCGGGGCCTGGGCAACTCCATGATGGTGATGGTGGTGACCATGGGCCGTGTAGGTGGTGGCACTGGTTTGGTCCGGTTGCGTCTGGGAGGCATCCAGCCCAAGCCCCTGGAGGGCCTGCAGGGCCGCGCTGGAGATGGACAGGCTGTCCAGCCCTGCGGTCTGGGAGGGATTTGCCTGGGCCGACGCGGCCGTGGACGTCTGCGTCGGCTGCTGGATCCCCAGCAATTGAGCCATGGCCGAAGGGCTCTGCAGTTGATTGATATTGATCATAGACATTCTCCAGATGAGTC
>Ga0182021_10000503_pt1 | contig 41824 bp, 43 predicted proteins | sample 612E3MmetaG_FD_120493 | JGI IMG/M metagenome (GOLD analysis project Ga0182021, IMG submission 120493) | Permafrost microbial communities from Stordalen Mire, Sweden - 612E3M metaG (Illumina Assembly) | ecosystem: Environmental > Terrestrial > Soil > Wetlands > Permafrost | place: Sweden... | reverse complement strand
CCCCTACCGGGAGGTTCGACCCAAGTTCATTGACACTTGCCATTAGCCCCTAGAGAAGCCAGGAACTCTTCTGGAGCCAGCGGCTCCTTTCGCCTTGTTGGTGCATCTTGGATATCCTCACATCCAATCTCGCAGTCCTTTCGCGCCGGCAACCGGAGCTCGCGCGGCTTCTCCGGACCGATCCGGCCGGCCGCGTGCGTTTGGCTCAATCCCGTAAGGGCGCTCTTACGGCATTCTATCAACGTGAAACTGGCGATCCCGTTCCCCTGCACAGTCGATACGATCCACTGCTTGAGGCGCAGACGTCACTTCGGGATGTGGATTTGATCGGCGCGGATTGCTTCATTTTTGTGGGATTCGGACTCGGCTACAACCTGGATGCTCTCCTCGCACGGGTGAGCCGGGAAACAGCCCACATTTTCGTGGTCGAGTCAGATCCCGAGATTCTGCGCGCCGCGATGGCAGCGCGTGACCTTTCTTCATTTCTCTCTTTGCCTCACATCCATTTCGCCTGGCCTCCTGTAGGAAATGCGCTCGGGGAGCAATGGAAGCAGTTCTTCGATCCCGTGACAGCCAGCAAGAGTGTTCACATCATCAACGCCGCTTCGCTGGTGCTCGATCCGGAGTTGTTCAAATCTGCGATAGAAATCATCCAAAGTAAAACGCTTCAGATCTTCACGGACATCAACACTCTGGTAGGGATGTCCACATCTTTCCTGAATAACTTCGTGGTGAATTTTCCTCGCGCCTGCAAGGCGCCCGGCGTGGATGCCTTCGCGGGCAAGTTTTCGGGGGTCCCTGCAATCCTGGTTTCTGCAGGCCCATCCCTCGACCGGAATATTCACGAACTGAGGGCGTATCAGGACAACGCCTTGATTCTCGCCGCTGACACCGCGCTGAAACCGCTGAAAGCCGCGGGTATCGAGCCCCATTTTGTCTTCTGCGGCGATCCGGGATATGAGAACTTTCTTCATCTAAAGGATGGGAGCGCGTCGACGTTGCACCTGGTGGCGGAAGTTACGGCATATCCTGAATCTTTGGCGGCTTTTGAAAACCGCGCGATTCTTTGTGCGTTCGAAAACTCCTCGCTTCCTGGTTTCTCGGATCTTCTGCGTTCGAAAGGCTCGCTTAGAGCCTGGGGGTCGGTCGCCACCATGTGTTTGGACTTTGCCCTGCGCATCGGCTGCAACCCGATCCTGTTTATCGGACAGGATCTCGCTTTCAGCGACGGGCGCACCTATTGCTCGGGTCTCCACTGGGAACATCAATGGTTTCAGGGCGTCCGTTTCCCGGATGAATGGCAGAAGCGTTGGGCTCGTCTGAGGGCGGGCAACAAGCTCGTTCCGATTCGTGATCTCTTTGGCAGGCTTGTCGAAAGCACCGACAAGCTGGTGTCCTATTGGAATTGGATCAGCACGGAAATTGAGAAGCACCCGTCGGTTCGATTTGTCAACGCCACCGAAGGAGGGATTCTCAAAGACCATGTGGAAATCATGAGCCTGCGTGAAGCCTTGCACCGTTTCTGCGGGCAGCGGCGCCATCTCGCCGGCGAAATCCAGCGCCTGTATGAAGACGCCGCCCGGAATCTCGCGCCTGTCGACGAGACCCTTCTCATGACCATGGAAGAGGAGTCGGGCCTGCTCCGGCAAATCCTTGAACAGGCCTTCCATGAATGCCGCGACAGTCGGCCGCTACGTTCCGTCGCCCAGCTGTCGGAGAGGTTGGAAGGACTGAAGAAATCCGTTCTTTCGTTGCCAAGGCTCGCGCCGCTTCTGGAGAAGTTCAATCAGCTCGGGATTGTCTCGTTTCTTCGTCGGCGATCGGCGCTCGCATCACAGCCCAAAGTCACTGCCTGCGAGATCCGAGACTTATATCACGACTATTTCTGCACCATCGCCAAAGCCTCAGAACCAATCGCCCAGGCATTGATCCAGCTCAAGACTATTGTCCTGCAGACCTAGGATTTTGCATAACTGCAAATTCGACAGGAGCTCGGTTTCAGCTGACACCAACGAGACGCTTATCACCCAGCAGGCAGCACATCATCCAAGCAGTTTCTTCAGAACATCCGGCGGGGGAATCTGGGACATGGAGGCGGCGACGTTTTCTCTCTTGATGGATTCGTAGACTTCTTTGCGGTGCACGGAGATATGGCGCGGCGCGCTAATTCCCACTCTTACGCTGCCGCTTCCCACAGCCAGGAACGTAACCTCAATCTCGTTTCCGATGATCAGGCTTTCTCCTCTTTTCCGCGTGAATACCAGCACACATCTCTCCGATGGAAGGGCGTTCCGATTATGTCGCCGCGCAATCCGTCATCAATTACTCCGATTCGACCCCGTTTTTCGAGGGGGCTGTGAAAAGCGGATGTCGCACGGAATAGTGACTTTCAAGAAGAATGACCTGCTTGCCGCATCGGTTCCTGTCGTTGATCAGGATGGGAGCCATCAGGTTAATCGTGGCTTCGGATGGATCCGTGGGAATAGTGGCCACGGCAAATATGGAGATCTCCTCCGGCTTGTCGGCCTGCAGTTCCTCCGCTTCCTTTTCACTTACCTCAAACTGGTAGGAAGACTGCAGCAAAAAGGGGTTGACCACCAGCAAAGCTATGGGAGGATCCTCCAGAGATTGAAGGTAGTGAAAGGGCTTCAGGCTCTCTATTTCCAAAATGGCGAACTTGCGAATCTGGGGAAAACCCGGAATTCCTTCCTTGAAGTGAATGATTTTCTCTTCAGGCACTTCGATTTCGCCGAAATTCAAAGTTCTCACTGTCAACCCTCTGGCTTCATTCATCACACAACCACGGAAAGAAAGTACCGGAACTATTCCCTGATGGCTGCCGGTTAGCGCCACCCTTCCGACTTCACCCGCGCATTCCTCACAAATCCCGGCGGACGGATTCAACTCCGCTCTTTGCACGTCTCAGGTGGATTTTACATGCGGAGAAAAGACTCTGTCCATGAATTTACGCGCTCCGCGTCCCAGGCGCGCATGCGCTCCGGGATGTTCCATGCGATTCCGATTACCCGAGATAGTCAAACAGATTCTGCTTGCCCAAAAGCGATCCGACCGTGAGCGCGGCTTGAAGCGCCGTCTGGGTCTGGCTCACTTGGGTAAGCGCGACAGCCATATCGGCATCGCTGATTGTGGATTGGCGTTGCTGAATGTCGGTCTGCTCCGCCTGGCGGGTGGTCGCCGAGTTTTGCACACTTGACAGATCATTCCCAACTTGGGAGCGTGCGCTGTTAACGGCGGCGAGCGTCCCTGAGAATTGACTTAGAGCAGTCTGGATCCCTGCCTGGTCGCCATTGTCGATGGCGGTAAGCAGTGCACTGATGGAGGTGAATGCGGGACTGAAAACACCGGAACCTACAACGTTCTGATTAACCTGCAGACCGTCCCCGATATCGATGGTGTTCACCTCGTTATCGCCCTGATAGGTCGCGGTGTCACCCGCGGCCGTAAACGCGGGTGCTGTAACCTTTGAGCCTGCGAAAATATAGCGTCCACTGACCTGTGTGTTGGCCAGCGATAGCACCTGACCCAATTGCGAGCGGATATCAGCAGCGTACGTGGCGCGGGCATTCGCATCGTTGAAATTATTAGCCGCGGCACTGCCCTGCGAGTAGATCGAGGTGACCAGGTTATAAAGCGAATTCAGCGATGAGTCCGTTACCTGCAGAGAAAAGGAGGCAGCGTCGGAGTTGCTCTGATATTGATCAATTTGACTCAACTGATTTTTGATCTGGAGGTTCTCAGCGCTGTCTGCCGGCGAATCGTGCAGGTGCAGAAGCTTCTTGCCCGATGAAACCTGTTCGCTCGCCTTTTCCAAGGTGTCATTGAGTGTTTCCACGCCAGCAAGCATGTTGCGATAACCGATTGAATCAGTGATTCTCATCCTGACCCTCCAAACATCTGCATAAGATCCCCGGTCAGCGTATCCAGGACACTGATGACTTGGCAGTTGGCTTCGTACGCCTTCTGATAGCGTAAAACGTTGACGGCTTCGTCATCCAAACTAACACCAGAGACCGAGTCGCGCTGGTTTTGCAGCTGCGTAAGCACCTGATTCTGCGTGCTGAGACCGTCTACTGCAGTCTGGGTATCCAGGCCGATCGTGAAAATCAAGTTTTGGTAGTGCTGATTCAGACTGGCGCTGTCCCCAGGCAGAAGGGGTTGATTTTGGATATCCGCGAGAAGCTTGGCGTTGGTATTGGATCCAGTTCCTGCTCCGACTTCTCCGGCCGCAATTTTGTCAGGATCGCTGATCGCCACACTAATGGCTCGTGCCGCGCCCTCGTTGGACCCCAGCGCCGGTTGCACAAATGGAACAAGGAAATTGCCTCCGGGATCCCCGTTAAGATCGGCTCCCTTGGCGTGTTGCGCATTCACTTGGGAGATGATCCCGGCCGCCATGTTATCGAGACTGCTCAAGTAGGATGTCACTTTCGAGTCGCGAACATCGAGCAGGCCTCCAAGCGTGCCGGACTGAATCGTTGACGTAATGTCGGTATTGCCCGAATAGACGGCCAGGAGGTTACCCGAGGTGGGAGATTTGACGGTATGCCAGGAATTGCTGGTGTTGCCCGCGACCAGGAGCGCGCCCTGACGCGTCGTGATCGTGAGATTTCCGGCATTATCCTCGCAGTAAGATATGTCGACAAGGCCCCCAAGTTGATCCACCAACTGCTGTCGCTGGTCGCGCAAACTATTCTCATTGCTGTCGGAGCCACGCGAGGATGCAACCGCGACGTTGAGCTGGGCGATGCTGGAAGACAGGGTGTTGATCTGATTCACCGTATCAGCGACCTGACCGTCCACAGATTGTTGGATGCTCTGGAGCTGTTCGTAGGTTTGCTTGAACTGAGTTCCCATTGCTTGGCCGTTGGCGAGCACCTGCTGCCGTAGCGAGGCATCCTCGGGAGTGTTGGCCAGCGAGCTGAAACTGTTAAAAAAGTTGCTGATGGATGATTGCAGTCCGGAATTGGAGTTCTCATTGAAAAGGGATTCCACTTGTTGCAGAGCGGAGGAGGAGGCATCCAGTTGGCTTTGCTGCGATAGCTCCTGGTTGACACGATAATCAAGGAAGCTCGACCTGGCAGACTGAACCGAGTCCACGCGCACGCCCTCGCTAGCCTGGTAGCCTATCTGCTCGAGAGGTTCTCCGGGGGTGAATGTCACTCGTTGGCGCGCGTAACCCGAAGTATTGACGTTGGCGATGTTGTTCTGGGTAACATCAAGGCCATATTGTTGGGCCTGAAGCGCCTGCCGCGCGACCTCCAACCCGGATAAGAGTGAAGCCATGATTCGGACCTCCTGCCGTTCCCGGCAAGATGCGAATGAGAGGCGTCGTTCGCCCGCAGGGGTGGATGCTCACTCGCCCCCTCGATCGATCGGGCTACGCCTTGCTCGAGATCGTGTTGTGCGCCGTGGCGTAAGGCTTGAACAGCCCATTGCTTTGATAGGAGCTTGTAGTGTTTGCGATGAGATTCAACAAGCCCCGTGAATATCGCAGGGAATTCTCCAGGAGTTTGCGATTGCGCTGATTGATTCTCTTGAGCTCTTCCACAAGATGCTTGAAAAGCATAGTCTGGGACCTTATCTCTGCGGCGACCGAGGGATCGGCTGCTTCGGCTAGTTTTAAGAGAGTAAACTCTTCACGTGTCAAGTGCAGTGCCTGGCAGATTTTCTGGCAGAGTGGCGCCATTTCATTTTCCAGCAGCCGCAGCTTGACGTTAAACGTCTCGTCCGTTTTGCTGCTTTCCAGGATTGCTTCCAGCGAGCCCCGCACCAGCAGGGCGGTTTTTTTGCGCGCGTGGCCGACCAGTTCGCGATACAGCCCGATCTCTTCCTGAACAATTCTCATCAAAGCCGAGATGTGCTCATCCATCGTTCAAATCCTGAGATCGATATGGTTCTTGGAATCAGATTCGTCTGCTTCCTCAAACTCCAGATCATCCGAAGCATGGTCAGGATGACCCTGGCCATGGCTCTGGTGCTTCCTGGGCTGGCGCCCCGAGTAGGGTTCCTCGTGCGCGCCGCGATCCAAGAAGTGCGGCGAAACAGGATTGACGCGTCCGAAGTCGTCTGCCATGGCGCCCTCCCGGAGCGGCCACTTAGAAGATTTCGTCGACCAAATTCCCGCCTAGAATTTTGTCAGCAACCTGTTCAGCTTTTACGTTGTACGTGCCGTTCTGCAGAGACTGCTGAACCCGCTGCACCACCGCATCTCTGATATCCGGCGTGGATTGAATCAGGGCGCCAAGGTTTTGAATCGCCCGGCTGCGAACTGAGAGTTCGACACGATCGGGATCTTCAGCAACCGACCCACGGCTGGACGTCTGAACACGCTGCGCGATCTGCTCCTGCAAATGGAGACGGTCCGCACTGTTGCCAAGGTCGATCAGGGGGGATTTGTTGTTTATTTCCATAGCATCCTCAAGAGTGTGCTCTTCTCGAGCGATATATCGACCTCTCCGCGGCAACACTTTAGGGCTTCCTGAAACGATGCTGCGTTCGTTCTCATGGCCTCTTGAATGCATGCCTCACTCATCCAGCAGCGCTCTGGGATCGATCTGAGTCCCGTCGCGGCTTATTTCAAAGTGAAGGTGGAAACCTGTCGATCGCCCTGTACTCCCCACGGTTCCCAGAACCTGAGAAGCCTGGATGGAATCGCCTGAGTTCACGAACAGTTTATCCATATGTGCGTAACGAGTCTCAAATCCATCTTCGTGCTTCACCACCACGGTATTGCCGTATCCATTCTGAAAACCGGAAAACACCACGCTGCCGGCAGCGGCCGCGTGAACCTTTGTACCCAGCGGTGCGGCAATATCTACGCCATGATGAAACTGCATTTCATGCGTGATCGGATCCCTCCGCATGCCAAAGCCGGAGGAAAGCTGCGCCTGCACTGGCATACGGAAATCCGGGGCCTCGTCTTTTCCCGTATTCGCGCTCCCTGCTGGCGGAAGCACCGGGGTGCGGACGGCATCGCCTCCCAGTCCCGACTGCGCCGCCGGCTCCTGATTGGAGAGGTTGCGCGTTATCAAGTCGGAGATGCCGAGTGCACCGCGCTGTGCCAGATTGCGGGCCAGTTCCTGATCGAACATTTCGGTATAGATATCCTGTCCCGGCCCCTTGTCCGTCAGCCCTGATTCGTCGATCGTATTGCGCATCACGGACAACATATGAGACAAAAACAGGGCTTCAAATTCCTTTGCGACATCCTGGAGTTGCGCGCCCTTCTTGCTCGTCCCGCTGCCGGCCTTGCGGAGCAGATCTGCCGTCGAGCGATCGACGCTTTCCATCACGGATCTGTTCAGCAAGCTGCCGGCTATAGTATCCTGCGTCATTGTCCTTCTTCGCTTCCTTCTTTCAAATCACCGTTTTCGGGATTCATCACAGTATCTCCAATTCCGCCTGCAAGGCTCCGGAGGCTTTGATTGCCTGGAAGATTGCGATGATGTCCCGCGGCGAGGCTCCAATCGAGTTCAACGCGCGCACGATGTCCTCGACGCTGGCCCCATCCTGCAGAGTGACCGCGTGTCCCTTGTCCTCTTGAACCCCCACTGTTGTTTGGGGAACGACCGCAGTAGTTCCCTGTCCCATCGCGGCGGGTTGGGAAACTTCGAGCGTAGTGCCCACCTGGAGGGAGAGGCTGCCGTGGATAATCGACACGGACGAGATTTTCACTTCTTTGCCCAACACGATGGTCCCGGTCTTTTCATTGAGCACGACTCGCGCGGGGAAATCGACTTCCATTCTGGCGTTCTCTACCAGCGACATGAAATCCACTACCCGTTGGGTGTAGTTTTCGGGAATCTTAATGCTGATCGTCCGTCCGTCGACGGCTTTGGCAACCTGCGTACCGACCGCATCGTTGATTACGTGCACAGCCCGGCTGGCACTGGTAAAATCGCTGTCGTGAAGGATGAGCGTTAGCTCAGTGCGGCCTGCCAGATCGACCGGCACTTCCTTTTCCACCAGACCCCCGTTCGGAATTCTGCCGACCGTGGGATGGTTCGTCTGGACCTTGTTCGCACCCGCGCTTGCACTAAACCCTCCGAGCACGAGTTGCCCTTGGGCGGTGACATAAATCTCATTGTTGGCAGCCTTGAGAGGCGTCATGATGAGGACTCCTCCTTGAAGGCTCTGTGCATCGCCGATGGAGCTTACGGTCACGTCGATGTCGCTGCCACTGCGGATAAATGGAGGAAGAACTGCGGTAACCATGACGGCAGCGATGTTTTTGACGCGAATCTGGTCTGCCGCGATGGTAATGCCGCTTCGTTCAAGCATGTTGGCGAGCGTCTGGGTGGAGAAGAAGGTCTGGCGGCTGTCTCCTGTGCCGTTCAGACCGACTACCAGACCATAACCGAACAGCTGGTTTTCCCGTACGCCTGCAAACGATGCAATGTCCTTGATGCGACTGGCGCCCATTGACAACGGCGCCATCAGGAACGCAAGGGTCAGTACCAGGAGTGAACCGGTATTTCGCGCGTGCTTCATTTTAACCCTCGCCTCAGAAAGGAAAAATTCCGTTCAAGATGCGGTACAGTATTCCCGGTTTCAGCGGCTGGCTGACTACACCCTTGCCCTGCACGCGAATCTCCATCTGAGCGATCGCCGCCGACGGCACTGCATTGTTGGCGCCGATGTCCTCAGGACGGAGTACGCCGGTCAGGTAGATGTCCTGATTTTCATTGTTGAGGCGCAGCGTGCGCACGCCCTCGATAACCAGATATCCGTTGGGCAGCACGGACTTGACGCGCGCGGTCACGGTGGTCGTGAGTGTTGTGGCCCGTGTCGTACCTCCGTTGCCTTTAAAGGTGGTGGTACCCGACCCGTTCACGGCGTTCGACAGCTCTTTGATCTTATTTTCGAGGCCAAACAAATTGCTCATCCCTATCTTGGCGGTACTGGCCCTGTTGCTTGTGGCATCCGCCGCCGAACTCGCCTGCGTCGATTCTGAAACGACAATGGTGACGACGTCATTTACATCGCGAGCCTTGAAATCGCGAAACAGGTTGAGACGGTTGCTCTGTCCCACCCACAAGGATCCATCCTTGGTCTGTTGGGGCGCAGTCTGGGCACTGGCCTCGGCGACAAAACTGCCCAGGCTCGCTTCCGCGGTTGTTGACACTTTCTTTGGACCGCAAGCCGACAACAGCCCGGCGAGAGGTAACAGCAAAAAAAGGCCACAGCAAAATCTTGTACGGTCCTGCTTCATCATCTACCCCCTAGCGCGCGGCGCGCACTTCTCCCTGGCCGGTAACCACAGCCGTGATCGCACGGTCCGAGTCGACATTCCTGACTTTGATCCGATCTCCGATTTTCCCGTTCTGCAGGGCTCGCGCAAGAGCGGTGACGCGGATCGCGTCCCCCTGCGATACGAGCCGAACCGTGTCTCCGCTGTGCACTAGATTGATTTCGTTCACCCAATCACGCCTGAGGAGTTCGCCAACTCCCAGCGCGCGCTTCGCGGTTGTTCCGATCGCCTCTGCGCAAGTTCGAAAATAGGCCGCGCCCGGCTCCTCAATGTCGGCGAGCGCGTCGCGCACATCATCTGCCTGCAGCGGGTGTGCGTAGGGTACGGGCTTTGCCAGTTGGACCACGTGCGCTCGCACGCGAACATAGGCCTTGACCCAGAAGGTGCGCAGCGTCCTGCCCTCAGCAACCGCCGCCATCGGAATTAACAAACTGCGATTGTTTGAAGGCAGCACTCTACCGATGACGCTCAGCTTCAGTTCACCCTCGGGAAGCTCAATCGCCTTCAGATTCTCGATCAATGGGACCTCTATCTCTTCCTGACGCCACTGTGTGACGGAGGCAAAATACGCCTTCAAAACGGAGACAATTTCCTCTTCAGCGGGCACGCGAGTCGCCAGGGAGACACGCGTAAAGTCGGCACCCGTGATCAGCACATCCTTTGGGTTCGCAACCAGGCCGCGAATCAGATCAAAGATCTCGGCTCTGCTCAAGGTCCGGGCTTGCAGTATCAACCCCAAAGGAGCCTGCGCCAGGCGGGTCACCAAGACCTCGTCATCCCCACTGAGATCGGCGATGTCCGCGAGCATAAGGGTGGACCCCTTGACAACTGCTTCGGAGCGCAGCCGGATTGTGCAGGGCGCGGCAGGACTTGGCCGAGCATTCGGGGAACAACACAGAACGGCTGCCACCAGAATCGCGGCAGCCGGCAAGCTTCGGACTCTCCCCTCGACCACACGAGAGGGGGACAGTTTTTGGGGCAGGGTGGGGCGGGCTCTGAGCCATCGGTTCCTGTGCAACAGGCTCTTCAGGTTCAATGAAGGCAGACATGTGAGGCGGCTATCGGTCCGGACAAAACCTGAGGTGAAACCCGTCCGATGTAACAGCCGGAGTGCAAGACATGCGGTGCGTGATCTGAGGAGAGAGTTCGAAGCTTGCATGGTTCCAGTTCTTACCTGACGACGTTGTTTGCCTGAGAAAGCATGTCATCCGCAGCGCGGATGACCTTTGAGTTCGCTTCGTAGGCGCGCTGGCTCACGATCATGTTGACCATCTCTTCCACCACGCTGACGTTGGACTGCTCCTGGAAGCCTTGGAGCAACGTCCCCAAACCATTTTCTCCCGGCGTTCCCGTGATGGCGTCGCCGGAGGCCTGGGTGGGAGTAAAGAGGTTCTTGCCTTGGTTGTCGAGTCCAGCCGGATTCTGAAACAGGGCAATCTCAATCTTGCCTACCTGCTGTGGCTGCGTTTGTCCGGACTGAATCACCGACACGGTGCCGTCGGAACCGATGGTAATGCCGGTGTTGTCCGCGGGTATGGTGATCTGCGGATCCAACAAGTCTCCATCCGCAGTGACTACCGACCCGTCGCGGTTCAGTTGGAAGTTTCCGCTGCGCGTATATGCGAGCTGGCCATTGGGCTGGCGAATCTGGAAAAACCCATTCCCCTCGATCACAATATCAAGGGGACTGTCCGTCTCCGAATAATCACCCTGGGTGAAAATCGACTCGGTGGCAATCGGTTTTGTCCCGAGCCCGACTTGCAATCCCACGGGGATATCCGTGGTCGCGGTATTGGCCGTGCCCGCGTTGCGCTCGTTTTGATAGAGAAGGTCTTGAAACTGCGTGCGGCGCTGCTTGAAGCCGCTGGTGTTGACGTTAGCAAGATTGTGCGCAATGGTGTCGATGTTGAGCTGTTGCGCATTCATGCCGCTTGCGGCCGTATACAATGCTCGTAACATGATTTCTCCTAGCGACTGAGTCTGTCGATTGCCTTTTCATCCAAATCGTTGACCATCAGATTGACGCCTTTTTCAATCGCCTCAAAATTGCGCATCAATTCGACCATGCGCACTGTGGCCAGCATCGGATTCACGTTTGACTCCTCCAGGTACCCCTGCCGCACGGTTACATTTGTTGCGGCTTTGGGGGTCTGGTTGTTTTGGGATGCGAGCAGAGAACCTCCCTCGAGAGATAGAGAGGCCGGATCATCGAACGAGGCGATCTTGAGGCGATCGACGCGCACTCCATTGAGTGCGATTTGCCCATCCTGATCGATGTTTACCTTCCCAGGACCCAGGACGATGTGTCCTGCTTCGCCGAGAACCGGGTACCCTTGCGACGTGCACAGGACCGACTTGGAGTCCGTAGTCAGATTTCCATTGCGTGTGTAACGTACGCCTGCAGGAGTCTCGACCGTCAGCAGTCCGTTCCCCGAAAGGGCCACATCGAGATCGTTTGACGTTTGAACCAGCGATCCACTGCTGAGGTCCACGGCACCCTGGGCCACCACAGCATGCGCATTGATCGCCGAGTCGAGTTGCGGCGTTGCGGATGAGTCCATGGCCGTGTTCAACGCTGAAAAGAAGGTCTTCTGCTCCTTGAACCCCGTGGTATTGATGTTGGCCAGGTTGTTTGAAAGCACGTCCAGGGCGTCCATTTGAGCCTTCATCCCGGAATATGCTGTATAGATGCCGCTATGCACGTCTTATCTCCTGAGCTCCACGTCGGAGCTGCATTTCGTGATTCTGAGAATGCCACCCAATTGTTTGCAAGTTCCGTGCCATTAACCCACGTCCTGAAATCTGCTGTATTCACAATATTTCAAGTCGAAAGGGCCAGGCTGAGGCGTCAAGGTTTCGATACGGACTGGCAGTTTCTTCCCATCAGCCTGGGCAAGGTTTGCAGCCTCTTTCGCGATTCTCGTCAAGGAGAAGCCTGCGCATAACTCTTGAGGTCCTCGGAGGAAGTCTCAGAAGGAACCCGCTCGATGTATTTGCGCAGACTCAGGATCAATTCTGCCTCTCCCCTGGGAATATGCAGGCGCCGGGCGATTTCTTCGAGAGCGACACCTTTGCGCGCAAGAGTAAGCACTTGGTGTCTTCGTTCCAATGGAGGCGGAGCATCGGAAGATGGCACCGACATATCGAGGACCTTTTCTTCGATCTTCGTGAGATCGCGATGGACATGGTGATACAAATCCGCCTGCAGATCCGCCATTTGAAGCAAATCCTCGGAAAGGCGAGTCAGCTCCTGCTTCAGGGCTGAAAAGCGGCGGCACCACCGGCCTTGTAACACTATGTATCCCGCTGCAAGCGGAACCCATGCACCGAAGCACCAGAAAAATCCATACGGCAAGCTCATAAGGGCCTCCCGGCCTCCCGTTGCGCGCGCTTACAGACCCGCGCCGGCAGGCAGAGTAAGTATCTTGGTCTGCACGTCCACAATCATGGTTTGCAGCACGGAAGCCGTCAGCTTCAGATGTCGCGCCGACGCCTCCTCTTCCAATTGCAACGATTTGTTTTTCCGGAAACCCACTTCCAGAAAAATCATCGAAGCATCCGCCAGGGCCGCAATGGCAGCCAGAGTCCTGTGCCTGGGCGCGGCAAGGCAGTCGTGATGGTAAAGAGTGGCCTCGACAAGCTGCTGCGGGAAATGCCATTTCTGGGCCAGGAGAGCACCGACATGGGCGTGCGTGAAGCCGAAAGTCTGCTGTTCGGCGTCATGGAATGTCGCCTCCCCGCGATACACCTCGCTCAGGATTTCCCGATAGAGCATGCTCCGGTTTTTCTGGAGCGCCATTTTACCTATATCGTGAAGCAGACCACAGGTGAACGCTTCCTCCACGATCGGGTAGCCCGTGCAAGCCGCAATGACTTTAGCCGCTGTCGCGGCACCCAACGAGTGTTCCCAAAAAAGCTGCGTTGTGAGGTCTTTGCTCCTTGCCGAGCCAGACGGAAAGATCTGTTGCACGGCCGCGGCTACCAGGATGGAGCGCACGGTTTCAAGCCCGAGAATGGTGATCGCGTGCGAGAGAGTGGACACTTCACGCTCAAAACAATACATCGCCGAGTTGACGATTTTCAGGATACGGGCCGTGAGAGCCTGGTCCCGTGAGATGACCGCTTGGAGCTCGCGTACATTGACGCGCGGATTATTCATCATCTGCATGGCTGTTATGGCAGTTTCAGGCAGGGCCGGCAGATCGCCCGCCTGGTTCGCGATCGCACAGAGGTTCCGCATCTGCGAGTCCGGCGCCGCTGTTTCGACGATGCTCATGAATCTCCCCTCTCCCGTCTTAACCCAGTGATCTGATTCGATCCGCAGTGCTTTCCACTTCCATGACCTTCACCCCATAATTCCCATCGACGACGACCACTTCGCCGCGCGCGATGGGCGTGTCATTGACCAAGATCGTGACCGGATCATTGACGCCCTTCTCCAGTTCGATCACAGAGCCGACGCCGAGTTTCAGGATGTCGCGCAACGCCATTTGGGCGCCGCCGAACGAAACGGCGACTTCGAGCTCCACGTCAAGGATGAGATCCATATTCCAGCGGTTCTGCTGTCTCATCCCTGCGGGACCCGGATTTCCGTGGGCGGTGTTCGAAGGATAGGAAGAGCCACCGTCGCTGGACGCTGCGTATTGGGGCAGTTGCGCATTCAGCGATGCAAGGAGGTCCGGGCTCACGAGTAGCCACAATGGGATGTCCGGGCGATTTTCCAACTTGAGTTGAAGATTCAAACCAATCGCATCCGAGTACGAGTCGCCGATCCGCAAAAGAGTTTCATTATCTCCATCGAGATTGACCGGTTGCGGAGCAGTTGCCTGGATCGACAGGCCGCAGGACAATGCAAAGCTCTTGCCGGAGGCTTTCAGAGCGTTCGCGAAAAACTGAAGGCATGCCTCCATCATCTCGGCGGCGATTGGTTCGCCTTCGGGCGCCTCCGTTCCGGACAGGAGACCGCCCAGCAAAGCAAGATCCGATTGGGCCACCACAAGCAGAGCGTTGCCGCTGATCCCCGAGTCGAAGTGAATCTCGATGCCGAGGTTGGGGCCCGGCTTCAGCAGGGCGCGCATTGGAACCTGTTCCAGTCGGATGCAGGTAGCGCTAGCCGTACTGTGCAGCGAGCTTCTCGATGCCTCGGAAAAACCTGCAGCAAAAGCCTGGGACAACGGCTCCAGAACTTTCTGTTGGGTTGTAATTTTGCAAGAGTTAGAGCTGTTCACCGCAAGCACCTCAAAAAACGTATTTGTGAGAGATCTCGAATGCGCGCTTGCCGCGCCGCATCACGATACGGCCACGGAACTTCGGCATCCCCCCGACATTGAGCTGAATCGGATCGTCCACGGAGTGATTGAGCTGGATGATGTCGCCGACTCCGATGCTCAAAAGGTCCTCCACCACGAGTGCGTTGTCGCGAATTTGCCCGCAGACGGTAATCCGGGCAGTGCGCAGTATTTCGCTGATCTTGTCCGCCTCGCTGCCTCCGGTTTCCGAACGCCGCTGACGCTTTTGCTGGTCAAAGATGATTCGGTTCATCTTCAGCATCACAGAGGGTATGCATAGGTTCAGCATGCCCGAATTATCTCCGACCCTTACTTCTAATCCGACAGCCACCACGGTTTCACCCGCAGCCACGATTTGCAGCATCAGAGGCCGAGTCTCCGTACTATCGAGGCGGGGATTGATCTCGATGACAGGACGCCAAGCCTCTTTCAAATCTCGTAGCGCCAGTTTGATGACACCCTCGACAATCTGCATCTTAATCTCGGTGAGTGTGCGGGTTTCAGGTGGCGGTTTGCCTGGCCCGCCCAACAACATATCGATGATTGGAAACACCAGTGGAGGGCTGAGTTCCATTGCAAGGCTTCCGTGCATCGGGTGCATGGAAATCGAACAGAAGAGAGTGGGGTCCGAAAGCAGCTTCAGAAAATCCAGATACGACACCTGATCGATGGAGGTCACCGAGACTTCAACGAGCGCGCGCAAATAGGCGGAGAGAGAGGAAGAATAGTGCCGCGCGAAGTTAGTGTGAAGCTGGTGAATGGCGCGGATATGATCTTTGGGGATCCGATCCGATCGGCAGAAATCGTATCGTGAATAGTTGGCTTCCGTCTGGGCCGGTTTGCCTGAAGAGTTCTCGAGCACAGCGCCTTCTGTTGACATGGTTGAAAACAACGCATTGATCTCGTCCTGGGACAGGATCTTTTCCATGGCCCCCTCCCTAGGAGTTGTCGTCCTGTTTGATCTTGCGTAACTTGGTTCGCAGCCGGAGCATTGCCTTGGTGTGCAACTGTGAAACGCGTGACTCATTGACACCAAGAACCTTGCCGATCTCCTTCATCGTGAGTTCATCGTAGTAATAAAGCGATACCACCAGCCGCTCCTTCTTTGGCAGAGCATCGATCGCTCCGACAAGGAGGCTGCGGATCTCCGACTTGTGGAAGACAAAGAATGGATCCATCTGCGGCGCATCCGGCACGTATCTGACCAGCGGTTCGCTGTTCTTGTCGTCGTCCTGGGATGCCATCTCGTGGAAACTGCCTAGATTGAGCCCTTTGATCTGGTCGACGAGTTCATAGAACTCCTCCAGGGTGATTCCCAATTCGTCGCAGACCTCCTTGTCGGCGGCAGGGCGCCCGAAGCGCTGCTCGAGCTCCTTGTACACCCTCTCGAGGTCTTTGCTCCTCTTGCGCAGCGATCGCGGAGCCCAGTCAAGGTTCCTCAGGCTGTCCAAGATCGCGCCCTTTACTCGTAGCTCTGCATAGGTCTTGAATTTCACGCCTCGGCTGGGGTCGAATTTTTCCACCGCGTCCAGCAATCCCAGGACTCCCGCGCTTACCAAGTCATTCAGCTCGACGTGCGCGGGAAGCTTGGCGGAAATTCGATGCGCGATGTATTTGATCTGCGGCAGGTGTTCGAGGATAAGGTCATCACGGCTCGTTTCCGTATGCACTACCGTTTCATAGGCTCTCATCTGACGCGCAGCTTCTTGCATAGCATCACCTCTGGTAAGCAAGGCATCGGGAGCGCCGACTTCCTTGCGGGCTGTCCCACTTCTCCAAATGTGTAATTGCTTCCAAAAACATTTCAATTGACCCAGTGACTGAGCAGTTCATCCCAAACAAACGGCGCGCCCTCGCCCGTGGCCTCGCTCTGCAGGTCCACCGCTTGAGCGATTTGCCGGAAGCATCGGCTGGCCGGGGCTGTTGGATAGGAATGGGTCACAAGCACCTGACTGCGTACCGCTTTGACCACGTGGGGGTCGCGCTCGACGTATCCCAGGTAGATGACTTCGCGACTCAGAAACCGCTTCACCACAGAGTTGATCTGGCGAAAGACATCGCGGGATTCTTCTTCGCTAATAACTGAGTTAATAAGAACCCGAATCGTCTTTGCCGGCTCTTCCGCGAGCACGATCTTGATGACGGCGTAGGCATCCACAATGGCTGTGGGTTCGGGTGAACTGACCACAACAACTTCGGGCGCCGCTCGCAAGAAGTGCAATACGTTGGTGGAAATGCCGGCAGCCGTATCGATGAGCAGGTAGTCTGCGTCGCCATCGAGGTCGGCGAAGCTCTTCACCAGGTAGTCCCTCTGTTCGAGCGTCAATTCGGCCAGGCGCTGGAGTCCTGAGCTCGCGGGAATAATTCGAAAGCCGCCCGGCCCAGCCACCATGATATCGGTCAGTTTTTTGTCGCCGTAAAGCACGTGCCCCAGGTGATATTTCGGAGTGATGCCGAGTAACACGTCAATGTTGGCAAGCCCGAGGTCCGCATCCAGAACGATGACTCTCTTCCCCAAGTCGGTCAGGCCGGCGGCCAGATTCGCCACCACGTTGGTCTTACCAACACCGCCCTTGCCGCTGGCAACTGCGAGAATCCTGGGATGCTTGCCTCTACCGCGGGCGCGGCTGGCACTCATGCTCAGAGACAGTTCGTTCGTGCCTGATTCTTGACTGGCGTGCCTTCTTCCGTTTGTGCTGGTAATGGTCATCTTGGGCATACGTTTTTCGCGGTGCTCCGCATCAATGGGCGTTAAGAACGATGTCCACGATCTGATCGCCACGCACGGCATGGAAATCTTCGGGAACTCTCTGGCCATCCGCGATATAGGACAGGGGCTTCTGCGTTCGGACAAGCTCGTTAAAAATCGGCCCGAAGGTCGACGTTTCGTCCAGCTTAGTGAATAGCAGTCGATCGGGGTTGCAGATGGCGAACCGATCCACGACCTCGCGCATGTCCAGGGGTTTTGTCGTGGCACTCAGAACGAGATGGCGTTCAATATCAGGCGACTCCTGGAGATACTGCATCAGCTCATGCATCGCACCGAGATCGCGTTGGCCATGTCCCGCGGTGTCGATGAGAATGTAGTCGCGCTGGCTCAGATCCTGGATGGCCTGCGACAGCTCAGAAGCTTGAGTAATGGGTCGAAAGGGCAGCCCCAGCAATCCTGCGTAGGTTTTCAGCTGCTCGACCGCGCCGATCCGGCACGTATCGGTGGTGAGCAGGATGACTTTCTTCCTATTCTCCAAAGCCAGCCGTGCTGCCAGCTTCGCGATGGCGGTGGTTTTGCCGACGCCGGTCGGGCCGACGAAGGCCACGACCTTCTTGGTCGGTAGCCAGTCGCCGGCAGCGTCGGTGCAAATCAATCCACGCGCAACATGGGCCACCGTTTTGGCAAGCGCGGCCCGCTGCCCGCGTTCTTCCGGAGTGAGATTCTGCAGGGCTTCATCGAGCAACTTGTAGGCAAGCCATTCGTCGACTTCATTCGCCACCAGGTCCTGGTAGAGCTCGTATGCAATCGCATCGGAGAAGAGGGAGGTTGACGGCACGGTCGGGCGTGCTAATGAAAACAGGACGCGTCGCATTTCAGTGTATTCCTGGTCGATCTTGGGAAGCTGCAAAGCCGCCACGGAATCCTGTGAAGGGGCATACGCAGGGCCGGCAATCTCCCCGGATTTGGAATAACCATCCGGTTCCGGGTTGCTGCCGTCGTCCATGGCAGCGACGATTTCCGCCGCATGCTTTCCGCGAAGCCAGGAGGTGCCATGAACGGGTGTTTCTTTGGTGGACAGGATCAGAGCATCGCTGCCGAACTCTTCTTTGACTTTGCGGAGGGCATCTGCGACGGTTTTGGCATAGAAAGTTTTGATCTTCATCCTAGTTCACCATTCCTACTGACGTGACTCGAATGTTGGGAGGGATCTCATTGTGTGACAGGATCGTGGCAGTAGGGATGTAGCGCTCGATCAGCTGGCGCACATACATGCGCACGTTCGCCGAACAGAGCAGGATCGGGTTCTTCGCGCCTGCGGCCGAATCCAGTGTGCGGCGGATGCGCTGCATGACGTCCTTCGCAAGCCGCGGCTCCAGGCCCAAGTAGGAACCCTGTTCCGTGTGCACGATGGCGTCGGCGACACTCTTCTCTATTTCCGGACTGACTGTGAAAACCATCAACTCGTGCTGATCGTTCAGAAACTGCCTGCAGATGGAGCGCCCTAGAGCCTGCCGGCAATACTCCGTCAGTATGCCGATGTTTTTCGTCATCGCCCCATAGTCCGCAAGCGTTTCCAGTATGGTAACGGCGTCACGCACCGAAACGCGCTCTTTCAGCAGGTTTTGCATGACCTTCTGGACTTCTCCAATCGAAAGAAGCTTAGGCACCAGCTCTTCGACGACCTTGGGATGTGTCTCGGCGATGGTATCCAGGAGAGTCTTGGTTTCCTGGCGCCCCAGAAGCTCATGAGCATGCGACTTGATGATCTCGGAGACATGCGTTGCCAGGACCGTCGTAGGATCCACCACGGTGTAGCCGGCCAACTGCGCGCGCTCCCGTTCTCCGGGCTTGATCCAGCGCGCCTCGAGACCGAATGCAGGTTCAAGGGTCGGCGCCCCGCCGATCTCGCCTTGCGCCGCTCCCGGATTGATGGCCAGGCAGTGTTCCGGCCGCAATTCCCCTCGTGCAATCTCGACTCCCTTGAGCAGAATGGAGTAGGCGCGAGGCTCGAGCTGGAGATTGTCTGTGATGTGAATCGGAGGTACCACGACACCCATGTCGAGCGCGATCTGCCTGCGGATAGACTTGATGCGGTTGAGAAAATCTCCTCCCTGATTGGCGTCGACATAGCGGATCAGGGCGTATCCGACTTCCAACCCGAGAGGATCGACCTTTAAAAGTCGCTCGATGCGTTCCTTGGGTCTGTCGGCTTCCGCCTTGTCCGCGATCTCCTTGTCGACGATTACCTGCTCGCTATCGCGCGCCTTCTTTGTCCGGTAAGCCGCGAATGCCGTCAATCCCGACAAGAGGAGAAAGGGGAGAGACGGCAAGCCCGGAATGAGCCCGAAGAAAAGGAGGAAGCCCGAACTTATTGCGACAGGCACAGGATTCTTGAATAACTGGTTCGCGACATCCTCCCCGAGGTTGGACACGGCTGCTGCGCGCGTCGTGATGATCCCACCCGCAACCGAAATCAGCAGGGAGGGAATGGCCGTGACCAGACCGTCACCAATTGTCAGAATCGTGAAGCGCTTGGCAGCCTCCGCAAGAGGCATGTCGAATTGGAAGACGCCTATAAGCAGGCCGCCTACAATATTAATAGTGAGAATTAAACTGCTGGCCACCGCGTCGCGAGATGTGAAACGGATCGCTCCGTCCATCGCCCCGTAGAACTCGGCCTCGTCCGCGATTTGCGCTCGACGGGCACGCGCCTCCTTTTCGTCGATCAGGCCCGCGTTCAAATCCGCATCGATGCTCATTTGCTTGCCCGGCATCGCATCGAGGGTGAAACGGGCCGTGACCTCGGAGATGCGCACTGCACCATGATTGATCACGAGGTACTGGATGCCTATGAGCACCAGGAAGACCACAATGCCAACCAGGTAGTTGCCGCCGACGACAAACTGTCCGAAGGATTGAATCACTCTCCCCGCGGCGTCCTCACCTTCTGATCCGTGCAACAGAATCAGGCGGGTCGTGGCCACATTCAGCGCCAGGCGAAAAAGTGTGATGATAAGAAGGAGGGACGGAAAGACGGAAAAGCTCACCGGCTGGAGAATATACATCGACACCAGCATGATGATGATCGACAGGGTAATGTTCATGCTGATCAGCACGTCGATCAGCATCGTGGGCACAGGCAGGGTCATCATGAGCAGAATGCCCATCACGGACAAGGGAATGACGAGGTGTGCCTTACCCATGAGGTTTTGAATGCCCTGTCGTTGCGCGATGCTGGCCAATGCCGCGATCCTCCGTGTCACATCACCTGAGATCAGTCTTGGATTAGGCAACTTTCATGCCACGGTTGCAGCTCCGGCATCGATCACCCCATTTCGATGCCTGCCAATCAGAGAGGATTTGTTTTAAGGGACGACTTCATCACCGCCATTTGTTGCGGGTCTTATAGATATACGCAAGAATCTCGGCGACTGCCTTATAAAGAGTCACCGGAATGGAGGCCCCAATTTCGACGTTTTTGTAGAGGGTCTGAGCCAGAGTCCGATTCTCCACGGTCGGAATGTCGTGCTTTTGTGCCAATTCTTTTATTTTGATCGCCAAAAATCCGACACCCTTGGCAACGACCCTGGGCGCGTCCATCTCCTCCAGCTTGTAGGAAAGCGCGACGGCATAGTGCGTGGGGTTGGTGATCACCACGTCCGCATGCGGAACCGCGGACATCATGCGCTTGCGGGCGGTCTCCCTCTGGATGCGCCGGATACGGCCGCGTGTGAATGGGTCGCCTTCCATCTCCTTGAACTCGTCCTTGACCTCCTGTTTCGTCATTTTGAGTTGCTCGAGGAAGCGGTACTTCTGGAACGCAAAATCGGCAAGAGCTAGGATTGCGAGAAAGATACAGACGCGGATGCAAACCTGATAGCAGATCGAAGCGGTCCAGTAGAGAAGCTGTTTTGCATCCATCAGGACAAGCCGCGGGTAAAGCTGTAAATGCTGCATGATCACCTGGTAACTCAAGTAGGTGATCACAATGACCAGGGCAAGGCTCTTGACCAGTTCCACGGCACCATTTTTGGAGAAAATCCGCGAGAGCCCGTTTGAGAATTGCAGTTTTTCGAAGTGCAGCCCGAGCTGATGACCGGAAAATGTCACCCCTCGTTGCATAACGTTGGCAGCCACTGCCAGCGTGCATAGCAACAGCATCATGGGCAGGATCAGATACGCCAGCCGCATCATGACATCCTGTGCCAGAGTTGTGACGTAAGACACGGTAAAATCGACTGGCGGCCTGGTGCGCAGAAAGTTGCTCATCTGTTCCTGCAGCCCCTCAAGCATGCGGTTCCCGCTATAGGACAGGCATACGAGCCCGCCCAGCAGGATCGCAGCCGCAGGTATCTCCCGACTCCGCGCGGTCTGTCCTTTCTCTCGCGCTTTCTGCAGTCGTCGTTGTGTGGGCCTTTCTGTACGATTGTCGTTCTGTGCCATCGACGCTTACCTCATTGCCCGCACAATTCTCAACAGGTCGTGAGACATCTGCAAAAAGGAAGCGCCCAGAAAGGTAGGAAGAAAATAGAGGGCAACGCTCAGGGTAGCCAGGCCCACCAGGGTCTTAACAGGCATGCCAACGATCAAGATATTGATTTGCGGTGCGGCCCGCCCGATGATGCCGAGGACGACATCGGCAATTATGGTCACGGCGACGACAGGGGCTGCGATGCGAAGACCAGAAACGAAAACCTGTCCGCTCAGCCGCAGGATCTCATCCGTCAAGGCTCCGCTCAGGTGCACTCCGCCTACTGGCAGATAGGTGAAACTCTCGCTGACAGCCGAAAAAAACCAGTGGTGCCCATTCATGAGCAGAAACAGTGTTAATCCGATGAAGTTGTTGAGGATGGAGATGACTGAACTCTCGACAGCACTTTGCGGATCGATGACATTGACGATGGAGAAACCTAGTTGGAATCCTATGATCTGGCCTGCCAGCTGGAGTCCGCCGAAAATGAAGGAGGCGGTCAGTCCGAGCACCATGCCTATTAGAGCTTCCCCGAACATTGCGCCGACCAGCTGCGCCAGGCCGAAGTCGCCGCCGACCTGAGCTTGCGGAACCATCGGAGCCAGTGTCAGCGCCACAACGAGCGGAATGATCACTTTGATTTGTGCCGGGAAAACGCCGCTGCTGTAAAACGGCGCGAAGACCATGATTCCCGCAACGCGGAACAATACGACAGCGAAGCTCATGATCTGCGCCATCGAAAATGAAAGGGAGATCATCACTCAGCTCTCAGCACTAGTTTTACAGGGCAAACTGTTCCAGGTGGCCAAACAATTGCGTCGAGAAAGCGATCAGCACATGCAACGCCCAGGGAAGCAGGAGGAGAAAAACCAGGAACACGGCAATCATTCTGGGAACGAGCGAAAGCGTCATGTCTTGAATGGAGGTCACAACCTGCATCACGCTGACAAGCACGCCTACAACCAGCGATACCAACAGTAGGGGCCCGCTCACCATAAGCGAGATTTGAAGCGCCTCGCGCGCCAGCTTCAGCACCATATCCTGAGTCATAGGTCCTAGCTCCAGGCGGCATCATGGCCGCGGCAGACGAGGCACCGGCTAAAAAAAGCTCTTTACAAGGGAACCAATCACGAGGTTCCATCCGTCGACCATCACAAACAGCAGGATTTTGAAAGGTGTCGAGATCATAGCGGGAGGCAACTGCATCATCCCCATGGAGAGGAGGACCGAGGCTACGACCATGTCGATGACGAGGAACGGAATAAAAAGCACGAAGCCGATTTGAAATGCAGTCTTGAGCTCCGAAATCATGTAGCTTGGGATCACCACGCTCATGGAAAGATCCTGGCTGTTCTTGGGACGAGGCTGCTTGGCGATACTCAGGAAGAGGCTGAGGTCCTTTTCGCGCGTGTAGCGCAACATGAACTGGCGCAGGGGCACGCACGCCTGGTCGAGCGCCTGCATCTCGGTCAGCTGCCCATTGATCATTGGCTGAATGGCTTCCCGATTGATCCGTTCGCCGACAGGCTGCATGATGAAAAAGGTCAGGAACAAAGACAGCCCGATGATGATCTGGTTAGGCGGCATCGTCTGCGTGCCCAGCGCCTGCCGCAGAAAGTGCGTCACGATGACGATGCGCGTGAAGGAGGTGACCGAAACGAGAATCGCGGGAACCAGCGACAAGACGGTCATCAGCGCCAGAATCTGCAGAGGCACGGTGAGACCGCTTCCGTTAGTTCCTCCTCCTCCGATCCGCAAGTCGATTCCCGAGAAATTCTTGTCCTGAGCCGCCGGCGCGGCATGCGCCACTGCAGGAAGCACGAAAATGAATGAGATCAGGAGGATGAATAGCATCGATTTCATTATCGGGTCCTTATACAGAGAGCTAACTCTCCAGAGCCTTTCTCAGTTCCTGCATCTTTCCACGGATGTCGGGCGGGAGGGGGGGACGTGAAGCGGGGCGTGACGGGGGGGACTTCTTCTCGAGCTCGTACAACTTTCTGAAACTTGCCCCAGAAGGCAGGGGCTCGACTTCCGCGCTTTCGTCCGATGCTGACATCGAAGACGCGCCTGCGTCGCCAAGAGATGTCAGCAAGGCAATCTGGCCTGGAGTGCTCGCCAGAAGTAACTTCCTGCCTTCGGCTTGCACCAGGACCAGGCTGCGCTTATCTCCCATGTGGAGTGTCTCAATCAGTCGCAGGGTGCGATCGGCAGGGCGCTTGGCGATATATTGAGGTGCAAACTTGCGAAACATAAAGAAGCCGATCAGTATAAGACTGACAACCAGCCCGACTCCGCCGATGCTCTTGATCATCAGGGGCGCGACTTCCATCCATCCTGAAGACTGGGATCCCACGGGGAGAGAATCCGCATGAGAAGCGCTGGCTGCCGCGGGAGCCGCAGCCGCGGCCTGCACAGGAATAGGAGGATTCGCCGGTATCTGGGTATCTTGGGCAAGTAAGCCGCTACCCGAGATGGCAGCGATAGCGATGGATAAGAAAACCCTCCGGCATGAAACCTCAACAAAACAAACTTGCATGACTCTGCTCCTCTTAGTTTTGCACGACAAAATCCGTCAACCGAATTCCACTTTTGCCTTCCAATTCGAGGATTTCACCGAACGCAATCAACCGGCTGTTGATATAAACACCCAGATTTTCTCCTGCAGCTTTGTTTATCACCACGATGGAATCGGGTTTTAGTTGCAGGATCTCCCGGACCCGCATGGTCCTGCGGCCGACTTCGATGGCGATGCTCATGGGAACGTCTAGATATTCCGAGAATTCCTCCAGAATGCCTGCTGCAGCATTGTTTTCCGGACGTACAGGGCTTTCCGCCATCGGTTGATTCCTCCTCTAAAGCTGAACGACAAAGTCCATGATGAACACCTCAACGATTTTCCCCTTCGGGAGTAAGGGGTTTACCTTTTCAGCGATTTCCTTGCGCAGCTGATCTTTCCCCTCCGGGGTGAGAATTGTTTCCGCTGTCTTGGTGCTCAGGATGGAGATGATTTTGTCGCGCGTGCCAGCCAGGATCACGGGGTCGCCGGCATACTCCTCTCCGGATTTAGGATCATCGAGCCCCAGGCGAAAAGTGACCTTAACAAAACGTGTGGCATCCAGATCAGCGAGGTTGACCAGAAAAGCGTCCAAACTCATCATGGATTTGACCTTGGAGACCTCCGTGCTCACTGTATTGGCGGCCTTGGTGGCATCCTGGGCGGGCTTGGGCTTCCTCATGTAATTCCTGACCAAAAGGCCGCCACCCCCAAGAAGCACGAGCACAGCAACAATGATGATCAGCGGCACCATTTTGCTCTTCTTCTTTACCTCGGGAACCTCAACCTTTTCCGGTTCGGCCATCTTCGTCTTTCTCCAATCGACAATGAGTCATGGACCCCATGGAGAATAATGCAAAGGACATGCCAATGCGGGCCTGCCTGGGCGAATGCTGCCCACAACTGGAGCAGAAATAATCAGGGACGAATTAAATGTTGGTGCTTGAAGGGCTTTGCAGGAAATGTAATGAGGGCGTGCGGCAGAACCGCGACGGTACGGGAGCGATCACTCAGTCGTTGACGGCCAGATGTGTCAAGCCAAGACCAGTCATTTGACAAATTCTTGACCCCACATCTGAATATGGCTCCGCTTTCGCCACTATGTTTCCACCGGCACGCTTGGCCTTGTAGAGGGCGCGGTCAGCGCGTACAAGGAGCTCTTCCGCCTTCAGTCGGTCCAAATCTACGTAAGCGGCGAAACCGATGCTGACCGAAAGAGCAATCGTTCCTTCGAGGCCTGCGGCAAACCGGCAGTCGAGCACCCTGCGGCGCAGTTTTTCTGCGGCACATTCTGCGCCGCGGGAACCCGTTTCGGCCAACAACACAGTGAACTCGTCGCCTCCGTAACGGGCAACGAAATCTGCAGCGCGGCTGGACTGACGCAAGAGGCCCGCCAGCTGACGCAGAACCTGATCGCCTGCATGGTGTCCCCTGGAATCGTTGACCTGTTTGAATTCATCGATGTCGATCATCAGGCAGCTCAATTCTCCCCCATAGCGCTGCACCCTGGCTATTTCGCTTTCAAGTTGGGTCATGAGTTGGCGCCTGTTGAAAAGACCCGTCAGATCATCAGTCAGCGCGAGTTCTCTCAATCGCTGATTCAATTCGGTCAGTTTCTTCTCCTCCGCGCGCAACTTGGCGTTCGTAGCAGCGAGCCGCTGCCGAGCCAGGGTGTTCAGAAGCGCGGAAGACAGGTGCGTCGCGACCAACAATCCCAGGTGATAGTCCAGTGGGGTGAACTGGTTCGGATGAGAAGAGGCGATAATGAGAGAGCCCAGGGCACGATCGGCGGCATGCAGCGGGAACATCATAAGTGATCGAGCGCAAGATTGATGGGCTTCCATTTCAAGAAGCGGCATCACATCGAGAGATTTCAGAGTATCTGCAATCAGGAGAGGAGAGCCGGACCGGAAGCATCTCTCAACGAGCCTGTGGTTTAACGTGCAGGATCCTCTGCACAACAGAGCGTCGCCTTCCGAAAGCTGCTCGCAAGAAACGCGGCCTTCCTTCGCCAGGAACAAACAGACCGACTCCTCCGGCATCCATTTTTCATAGGCGCTGCGCAGGCAGCGTCGCAGGTCGTCAAGGTTTGAGGCAGCGGTCATCCGGGCTGCCAGCTCATTGACCGCAATCAGGCTTCGGTATAAATCGGTCGACGGCCTTTCCTTGCGGCCAGAATGGAGCAGGCTGAGTAAAGCGTCGTTTTCGATGCACAGCGAGGAGTTCAGTGCCATATTCAATTAACGGACAACCGGAGCGGCTCAGACGCCGCTCCGGCAGAATCAGATCAGATCAGTTTACCGAATCAGGTTGATGGCTTCCTGATACAACTGGTCCGTGGTTGTAATCACGCGCGAGTTGGCCTGATAGCCGCGTTCGGAGATGATCAGGCCGGTGAACTGTTCGGCAATATCCACGTTGGAAAGCTCCAGCGAACTGCCGTTCACCGTTCCGCGGCCTCCTGTGCGCGCGACTCCTACGGAGGGCTCACCGGATGAGGACCCCTCGACAAAGGTCGAACCGGTAAACTTCAGAAGACCGTCCGGATTGTTGAAGTTGGCAATGGCAAGCTGCGCCAGTGGGTTCGTCTGGCCGTTATCGAAAATGCCGCGGATCACTCCGTCGCCGTCTATGGCAATATCACTGAGTGTGCTCGACGCGTACCCGTCCTGGGCCACCGATGAGATAGCCGAAGCGCCTGAATTTCCAGTAATCCGGGGATTGCTGTTCGTGTCGTAGACTTGGAACAACATTTTCATGTCCGCCGCGCCGTCCGAGAGGCCGCCGAGCGTTAAGCTAGGATTTACGGTCGGATTTGTTAGTACGCCCTGGCTATTGAACGTGAACGTTCCGGAACCAATTGAAACCGCTGGATCGGTTGAGACGCCGCCGGTGTCCGTGGCCGGAACGGTAGCGTTCCAGGTCCAGTCAGTGGCACCGGTCTTAGTGAAATCGAAACTGATAGTATGCGCCTTTCCGAGCGAGTCATAAGTTTGAATGGTCGTGGAGAAATTCGAGTTCGGGGCCGCCTCGCTGTCCAGATTTGCAGTGATACTGAGATTTCCTGTGGCCTTGGGCGGTAGGGTCCGGCTCCCCTGAATTGTAATGGGCGCCAGAGGCGTATTCGAATCGACCACACCGCCGGACGCCATGTATCCCACGACCGTGTAGCCGTCGTTGTTCACCAACTCTCCCGTGCCGTTGAAACTGAAATTTCCGGCGCGCGTGTATGCATAGCCGGTGCCCGTGCTCACGATGAAAAACCCATTACCGCTTAAGGCAACATCTGTGGAATTGCCCGTCGTTTGGATTGATCCCTGAGAGAATAGCGGTGTGACTCCGGCGCTGATGGCGCCCAATCCCGACTGTATCGGGTTTCCGTCTGATGCGTAGGACAGGCTGCCGAGCAGTTCCGCGAAATTTGTCCTGGATCCTTTGAAAGCGGTCGTGTTGATGTTTGCGAGGTTGTCGCCAATCACATCAATTGCCTGTGAATTGGCGCTGATGCCGCTCAGTGCTGTATAGAACGAGGTTAGCATGCCGATTGTCCTTATATTCTAAGGTGTAATGTTGTTGTTGGAGTTCGTACCAGAGTTCGAGTCAGTAGTGCCGGTGCTCCCACTCGAACCATTAGCGATGCTTACAAGCTGACTGACCCCACTGTTGATTGACGTCAACTGCTCAAGGGAACTGAATGTCGCAAGCTGCGCGATGAAGTCCTGACTGTCTACGGGATTTAGCGGATCCTGGTTTTGCAACTGAGCAACCAACAGCTGAAGGAATTGATTTTCCCCCAGCTTACTGGTCGCACTCGTTGCCGCCGCCAGGTTTTGATCCGTCGACGTTGAATTTGAGGTCGATCCGATTCCCGACAGGATGTTACTTGTGCTCATCTCGCCCTGCCTTTCAGTTTTGCCGAGTTCATGCTCTCGGCATTGGCGGCCGCGCGTTGCCGCGCGCACCCTGATTGCTTGCACATCGCGTGCCAAACAGATTTCCCGGCTGCCTCAATCGCACCGTGGAGGCGTTCGTGCTTTGTTTTCTTCAAGTTATGTGATTTGGGCATTTCGTGTGCCGTCTCCCGCGCGCTCCCAGGCTGCAAGCAAGTTTTGCCCGGTGGGAAAATTATGCAACGGTGTGGAATGTACTGTAGGGTCTCAAGGCAGCCTGAGTCACCGGATCGAGTGCCATTTCCTCCGCGCTGCTATCCGTAGCGCCCGCATGCCAGCCTGTAGACTTGGACTCGCCGCGATTGCCTGTGCCGGGACGTGAGTCCGGCTGCCCCGAACTGGAGTGCTGTGACCAGTCCCCTTCCTGTACCGCGACGTTGATGCGATCCACCTTGAGCCCTTGATCCTGAAAATTCTGCTGGAGAAGATGCAGATTGTGCTCCAGATAACTTTTCACTCCTGTGGATTCGGTCACGATGGTGGCGATCACTCCTGTGCTGGAGTTTTCCGCCTTTATTTCCATGCGCCCAAGCGAGCTCGGCTTCAGCTGGACCCTGATGACATCCTCGCCGTCGCGAACCTGCGACTGAATCCGTTCAGCGAGTTGCGTGAGAAAATCAGAGGGCTCTGTTGGGGCCGACTGTTTTGGGGTCAGGAGTGCTGCAAGCGCCTTCAGATCGGATACTCCCGTCTGGGATGGCGCCTCGCTCCCACCGGCCCATAGCGTTGAATCGGCAAAAGACTTCATGAGTGTGGATTGAGGTGCCTGCAATATTGGAGTGTCCGATGTGCTCACACGAACAAAGGGGTTCTGAACCGGAAGGTGTTGGGTACTCGCCTCACCCTCCCAGATCGACTCACCGTCGGTTTGGGATCCTGCCGGCTGCGACTCGGCTTTCATCCTGGGCGCCGCGTCCGCTTGGTCCGGCGTTTCTCCGGAGGCGTGTGCAGAATCGTCAGCCCTGGCTTGAACATCGGCAAGTGGGCGGATCGGCACGGCCACGCGGGGAATCGGGTCGCGCATCCATCGAACATCTGCAAGATTCTGAGCCTCCTCCGGCCCAGTCACCCTATGCTCCGAGGTCACTGTTGACCGGTGCATCGGTTGTGTCTCTTTTGTGTTGCTTCTCGATGCGGAATAAGCAGCAGTGAATACGAAACTGGCGCCTATGCCGGCAAGCGCAGCTTCCAACGGGATGACAGCGCCCGTAGATCCAGAGTCTGCAGCGTCACTCTGCACGCCCTTCGACACAGGTATGGATTCTTCCGTCGAGGCCGGAGACACCGGAGTGGCATCGTCTTGAGGCTCAACTTGCGGACCGGACTTCAGGCTCATATCAGGGAATTCAACGGCAGGCTTGACGGGAGGCTTTGGTTGGACTACCACATCTGCCTGGACTTGAGATGCCCCCTCTGGAAGCACTCCACGCAGTGAGTCCTTGCTGTTGCCGGTATGCGGGTCCACAGAAGCAGGAATGTCTTGAAGTGGGGCGTGAGCCGGGTCCGCAGACTCGCGCACCGCTGCATGGAGATCCGGGACTCCGATTTGAGTCCGAGCTCTAACCGCAGGCAATGGATTGAGATCGAGGGTCAGATTATTTCCAGGCGCAGGAATCGTCTTGGGAAGGAGGTTCTCCGTTATGTCATCCGCCTCGTGGGCCGGTGTGGCGCCATTTGCGGATCCAGTCACTGTCGGAACGCTGGATGTGGTCGGCTGGTCTGCATAAGCAGCCTTCAAAAATGCCGTCGAATCAAAACCCACGGGCTCGCGCATGACTGCATGGGGGTTTTGGACTCCCGCTTGAACCTCAGCGCTGACCCCAGACAATGGATCGAGGTCGGGAGCCAGCTTAATTGCCGGCGCGGTAGTCGTTTTGGGAATGAGGTTTTCTGTTTTGTCATCCGCCTCTTGTGCTGTCGCGACGCCGTTTGCGGATGCAGTCCCTGTCGGAGCGCTGGAGGAATTCGGCTGGTCCGCCAATGCAACCTTCAAGAATCCCGCCGATTTAAAACCGACGGACTCGCGCGCAGCTGCAGGGGGGGTTTGGACTTCTACTTGAGCTCCAGCACTAACCACAGGCAATGGATTGAGGTCGAGAGTCGGCCTATTTGCCGGTGCAGGAATCGTCTTGGGAAGGAGGTCCTTTGTTATGGAATCCGTCTCTTGGGCTGTCGCGACAGCGTTTGCGGATGTAGTCCCTGTTGGAGCGTCTGAAGAACTCGACTGGTTCGCCAATGCTTCCTTCAAGAGTACCGCCGAATCAAAGGCCGCTGGCTGCACGGGTGTCTGGGCATCGGTTGCTTCCTGAGAAGGCCTTGAAGAAGTATCCGGCTGCTGTTTGGGAAAATGTTCGCCGAGCACGGCCTGTGCGCCGTTCTGGCCTACATCCTCCAAGGACATCCGAAGGTCGGCTCTGGTCTTTGGCATGGACGCATCGACGCAGGATTCTATGGTTGTCGGTCTGGAACCGTGATGCACGTGGCGGCGACCTCGAGGGGCGTCGTCGACCTGGGGATCGGCCTTCCCATGCGCCATGTCCGTGACAGGCGCACCGGTGCACGCGCAAGCTTTGGCATCTCCACTCGTCGATGCCTTCGAGGGGTTGGATGCGCCTTCATCAGGCGATGCTGCGCCCGTTCCGCCTTGACTGGAAGAGCTGGAGTCTGCGGCCGGCGCCGCCTGATCGGCGGTAACCACTTGATCCATCACCGTGGAAAACGCGTCGGCACACTCACCCCCACCCGCAGCCTTTGTACTGCTTTTATCCGTTGTTGAGGGGATGTTTCCTGGTAGGCAATCGATTTTCATCTCACCTCTCCGCGTCGGCCGGACGATTGGTTCGTCGACCGAAACCGTAACGAGTTACCACCATTTCGTCGATGAACTTCTGCTCTTCGCGCTCCAATGAAACCTGGAACTCCTTCTCCCTCTTGCCGCGGAGATTCTCGATGATCTTTCTGTCGCGCATGGCAGCGATCATGACCTGCTTCTGCGCTTCGAGTTCCTTTTCAAGCGCAGCGATTCTTTCCGCGGATCGTTCGATCTGCCGGACCAGGCGGTCGAGATATCGGTAAAACCAGGAAACCTCCTGCGAATCGAAGGTGCCCGTTTGTTTTTGAGCAAGCCCTGCCAGGGTCTCGAACTGTTGCGCACGCAGTTTTTCTCTGCGATCGGTCTCGGTCAGAATCTCGCTTTGGATGCGCAGGAATCTGGTGTGTTCTTTCTCTTCGATATTGCGCCGATGATGAAGCAGTGTCTCCAGGCGAAACTGAAATCTCTTCATCTCAGCAGTCCTGCGTGATCTCGGCGACTCTGGCCATGGCGGTCTTGGCGCTTACGCAATCGTCGTAGCGTTGCTTGAGAAAGGTGTTGACCATGTCGATCTTCTTAAGGGCCAAGTCAATCTTGGGGTTGCTACCCTTTACATATGCGCCGATATTAATCATGTCTTCTGCCTTCTGATACGTGGAGATCAGCTCACGAATCTTCCCCGCCCTCTCTATATAGGCAGCAGGCGTAAGATCGGGCATCAGACGGCTGATGCTGGCGAGAATATCGATGCAGGGATAGTGATTGCGCCAGGCAAGCTCGCGGGACAACACAATATGCCCATCCAGCAGCGATCGCGCTGCATCCGCGATCGGGTCGTTCATGTCGTCCCCTTCGACCAGGACGGTGTAGAACCCCGTGATGCTTCCCCCGGAGATGAAGTTGCCCGCACGCTCGAACAGACGCGGCAAGAGTGCAAAAACCGACGGGGTATATCCTTTGGTGGAAGGCGGCTCGCCCGCGGCCAGTCCTACTTCGCGTTGCGCCATGGCAAACCTGGTGATGGAATCCATCATAAGCAAGACATCTTTGCCGCGGTCGCGGAAGTATTCGGCAAGCGTTGCAGCCAGCATAGCAGCACGAATTCTCAGCAGGGGAGGTTGGTCGGAGGTGGATACGACGATGACCGAACGCCGTAGGCCCTCTTCTCCCAGATCCTTTTCAATAAATCCGCGCACTTCCCTGCCGCGCTCTCCAACAAGGCCGATCACGTTGACGTCTGCGGAGGTGTATTTCGCCATCATGCCGAGAAGTGTGCTTTTCCCTACGCCGCTGCCGCCAAAGATTCCGATGCGTTGGCCCTTCCCGCATGTCAGTAACCCATCGATTGCTTTGATGCCTGTTCCTAAGATCTTCTCGATGTTCTTCCGTGCCAGCGGATTTGTGCTGCTCGGCTTGAGTGAATACTCCATCTCGGGCTGGACAGGACCCAGACCGTCGATGGGCTCCCCCAAGCCGTTAATGATGCGCCCAAGCAACGCGGGAGACACGGGTACGGTCGCCTGCTTCTTCCTGCAGATCACCCTGTCACCCAGCTTGACGCCATCGACCTTAAACAGGGGCATCGAAAGAACATAATTATCGCGGAAACCGACCACCTCAGCCGGTATGGGAAAGGAACTATCGGGACCTGAGATTTCGCAGAATTCACCTACGGAAACCGGCGGACCCTGAGATTCGACTATCAGCCCGACCGCCCGCTTCACGATGCCGACGGTCTTAATTGTGTTGATGGAATCGAGTTTTTGAACGTATCGGTCCAGGCCAAGGGTCTCGCCGTTCACGATTTGTCAATCCCCACCGCTGAAGAAGGCTCGTTCGACTTCTCGAAACTTCTCGCTGATGCGCGCGTCAACATCGCCGCACTCCGTCTCGATGAAACAGCCCCCACGTTCGATGGATTTGTCCGCCAACAGCACGATCTCCTGGCCGCTCTCGCCGGTTTTCGCTGCAGCGGTACGTTGTTCGAGCACAAAACTATAATCTTCCGGGTGCAAATGGACGGTAACGGGCGATTTAACCGCAACATGACCGAGCGCCACTCTGACAAGAGTTTGAATGATCTCGCGATCGACGCTCACTTCGCGGTGGACGATCTTTTTGGCCACCTCCAAGGAAAGCTTCACAACCTCTGTTTCGACCTGTTTGTATAGCGCGGGTTTGAGTTTGCCGATTTCCAATAGGCCATCGGCATATCGTTTCATCAAGGTCTCGAGTTTCCGCTCGGCAGCCTCCTGTCCGGCCTTTTCGCCCTGGCGAAAACCGTTCTCAAACCCTGCCTTCTCGATCTGAGCTGGATCCGGTGCGGATCGCCCCTCAGCTTTTCGCCCCGCCTCGGCCAGCTCCATCCACGCCGGCACTCGATGCGCGTGCGGATGGGATTTCGCTTCCCTTCCGATGTTGAATGCGGCCAACTGGCTTCCGGATTGATCCTGCTTCTTGATAAGTCTCACGACTGCGTTCCAGATTGTGGTTGCTCGGAAATGCGACCTAGCTGATGTACTCTTCCCCGCCGCCTCCCTTGAGGCTGATCACGCCGTCCTGATCCAGTTTCCGGATGATGCCGACGATTTCCTGTTGGGAGGCTTCGACATTCTTGATTTTCACAGGGCCGAGAACCTCCATATCTTCTTTCAACATCTCGACGGCGCGCTGCGACATGAGGCGGAAGAACCGGGTCTTTAGCTGCTCGCTCGTGCCCTTGAGGGCAATTGTCAGGGTCTTCTTGTCCACGCGTTGGATGATCTCGCGCATGCAGTTGTCATCAATGAGCTGAATGTCGTCGAACACGAACATAAGATTACGAATGCTCAATGCCAGATTCGGGTTGTCGTTTTCGATTTTTTCCAGAATCGCGACGGAAGTATCCTTGTCCAGGCGGTTGATCAGTTCCGCAACCGCGCGTATTCCTCCATAGGACTCGCGACTGACATCACCCAAGGATTGGAGCCGCTGCGACAGATTGCTGGTGATTTTGCTGATGATTTCAGGCGAAATCTGCTCGAGGTTGGCCATGCGCAGGACGACATCAGCGCGCAAGTGAACGGGCAGAGAATCCAACAAGGCGGCGGCTTGCACCGGATTCAAATGCGCCAGAACAAGAGCGATGGTCTGAGGATGCTCGTTCTGAATGAACTTTGACAGCTGGGTCGGATCGGCTTTCTGGAGGCTGTCGAAGCCGACCTTGCCGCTTTGAAGAGCCAAGGTGACGCGATCGATAAGACGTTTGGAGGCATCAGGCCCGAACGCCTTCACCAACAGCTTCCGAGCAAATTCCCCTCCGCCTTGCATCATGTAGGAGCGCGCTATCGTCATTTTGTAATAGTCGTCCAGCACTCCGTCGGCCACCTCGGGCTCGATCCGGCCCAAACTTGAAATCTCCTGGGTGATCTCCTGGACCTCATCTTCCTGAAGGTAGCGGAAAAGGTTAGAGCTCGCCTCATCCCCAAGGAGCACCATGAGAATCGCTGCTTTTCGTATTCCTGTGATTTGAGCATCCATAGCCGGTTACGCCTTTTCCTGGATCCAGGTTCGGACTAGCTGGGACATCTGTTCCGGGTCTTTGTTGGCATGCTCCACGACTTTCTTTTTCAGGAGGTCGTACTTGCGGAAGCCCGCCCCTGCAACTTCGCTTTCCCTAAGCAGCTCTCTTTCAATTTCTGCCTCGAAGGCTGCGGCGTCTGCGCCAGATGTCGCACTTGGCAATGCCGGCGCCGAATTGGTGGCGGAACCCATTGGCAAAGCCTGATTGCCCTGGGCTGGAGCCAGAGCTCTGTTTGCAGCAGCCGGCAGCTGCGCTTGAGACGTTGCAGTCTCGGCTGCGGTTATGCTCTGCATGATTCTCTTGCGCATTGGGCGCAGAATAAGCAGGTAGATCATCACAAAGAGGGCAAGAAAGGCGGTATACTTCATCGCAGGAAGCAGGTACGGCTGCCACATTACGTACCACGGAAGCGCCGTGTTGTTCTCCTCGGCTTGGGGTGCGTTGAAAAACGGCATGTCCTCGAGTGTCACGGTATCGCCGCGCTTCTCATCGAATCCGATGGCGGCCAGCACCAACCCCCGGTATGCATCCAGTTCCTGCTTGGTTCGCGGCTGTGTCGATGCGGCAGTCTTCCCATCGGCTCCTTTGGTGTACACCGTCTTTTGGTCCAGCAACACCGCGACGGATAACCGTGCGATGGCGCCTTTGGGTTGCACCGTATGGCGTATCATCTTACTTACTTCGTAGTTTGTAACCTCGTTCTGGCGCGACTGATCGGGGCCGGCGGCGGCCTGCTGAGCCACCGTGCCTCCTTGGTTGGAACGCGTTCCCGGTACTCCGGAGGGAACAGTTGCGCTGCCGATCCGCTCCTCGCTCTTTTGCTGGCTCAGAATCACCGGCGGCGCAGGGTTGTAGGTCTCTTCCGTCTGCTCCGAACTGTCGAAGTCGAGTCGCACGGACGCATTGGCATGCACCTTGCCTTGGCCGACGACCGGTTCGAGAATCGAGGTGACCTTGTCGATGGTTTCCTTTTCGATTTGAGCCTGTATGCCAGACTCATAATCCGATCGCATGCCGTCTCCCGACGGCAGATGCGAAAGGAGATGCCCTTCCGCATCCACTACGGAAACGTTGTAAGTAGGCAGTCCCTGCACCGCCCCGGCGACCAGATTCACGATCCCGGCAATACTGTTCTTCGACAGTTCCTGTCCTTTTCTCAGCCGCACGAAAACGCTGCATTTGGCTTCTTCTTTTTTGTCTTCGAACAGCGAGTCCTTGGACATTACCAGATGCACGCGGGCATCGGAGACTTCGGCTAGGCTGGAGATGGTGCGGCCGAGTTCCCCTTCAAGGGCGCGCTGGTAATTCACCTGTTCGGTAAAATCGGTCATGCCAAACTGATTTTTGTCGAAGATTTCGTAGCCGACCCGGCCACTGCGTGCCAATCCTGCTCCGGCTATGTCCAACCGCAGTTTGTTGACTTCAGAGTCAGGACCGGCCACTTCGATCATGGTCTGATCGGGGGAAACCTGAAAATCTTTCTTGAGTTCTTTGAGCCGCGCGGCGATCGCTTGGGCGTCTTCAGGATTGAGATCCCTGTATAAGACGACGTATTCGACCCGGTTCATGAAATACACCAGGGAACCGATGCCGGCGAGCGCAAGCACGGCAAAGAGCCCAATGGTCGCGCGCTGCGTCGTTTGCAGTCGAGACCAGATGGTTACCAGCTGATTCAGGAAGTTCGCTTGCTTGCCAGGCACTGCAGAATCTCCAGTCAAAAATGTTGATTCGTGTGTAGGATCTCACAGGAAGCCGGCTTAGACCGGCAGCCGCATGATCTCCTGATACGCTTGGACAATCTTGTTGCGGACCTGCATCATCATTTGAAAAGACAGGTCCGCTTTCTGCACGGCGATCATGGTCGTGTGCAGATCTTGAGTCTCTCCGGTCATGAGCTTTTGAATCTCACTGTCGGACTGTTTCTGCAGCTCATTGACAGTCGAAATGGCATCCTTCAGCACGTCACCGAAACTGCCGCCCTCCTGGGTCTTGCCCAAGACGGGCGCCTTGGTAAATTCCGGAAGCTGAAGGTTCGGGTTGATTTGACCAATAAGGTTTTGTGCCATGAATTTTCCTTTAACGGATGATGTCCAACGTCTTCAGAGCCATATCCTTGGTGGTGTTGACAGCTTGCAGATTGGCCTCATAAGACCTTGTGGCGGTGAGCATGTTCACCATCTCCTCCATTGGGTTGATGTTGGGATACCAGACATTTCCGTCCTTGTCCGCATTGGGGTTCCCCGGCTCGTAACGCCGTTCGGGCTCGGACTTGTCTTCCACCACTCCCGAAATCTCAACGCCTTGAACGGCACCCATGGCCTGATCGAGGGTGCCGCCGAACGTTTGTTGCAGCGGGGTTGAAGTGAAAATCACATCCTTGCGCCGGTACGGTTCGGTTCCGGCAGGTGCAGACGTATTGGCATTCACAAGGTTGCTCATCAGCACCTCGATCCGCCTGCGCTGGGCGGTGAGACCGGAGGCTCCTACTTCCATGGCGGTCATGAGACTCATGAGCCGGCCCTCCCTTCATTAATGCTGCTGCCGATCTCACGGAACTTGAAATGCAGCAGCTGTGTCATCATGCTGTACCCAAATGACGTTTCTCCGAGCTTGTACATTTCCCGATCGATATCCACATTGTTTTGATCAAGGCCCATGGGCAGCCCTGGCACTTCGAAAACCTGAGGTTCGGCAGGCGTGAGATTCCACGTCTGCATGTGTTCCGGGCTTGAACCCTGCAAATTGGATGCAGGGCTGGACATCAGTTCCTGCATCGTGGCATAGAACGATATGTCCTTTGTCTTGTATCCGGGGACATCGATGTTGGCGATGTTTGACGACACAACCTGCTGCCGCTTTGACAGCCGGGTCATGTAATTCTCCATCGCGTCAATGGTTACGTCCTGGAGAAGTCCTGACATGGTTCGCCACGTCCTTTCTGCCTCGATCGACAAGGCCCCCACAGCTTCAAGCAATCTTATTGCCAGATCCGCAAGGTCAAAAAATGAGCCAATTCGCCGGATTTGCGCGTGAGAGCGCATTCCGGCCATTCACAATGATGCCCGTGCCTGGGCAAGTTTTGCCGGCCTGTCCTGCAAGCCGAATTCATTCAGTTTGTTGCGCAAGGTCCTGAGACTGATACCGAGCAGACGCGCTGCCTGTGTGCGGTTCCCTCCTGTGTTTTCAAGCGTCTTCTGAATCAGCTGGCGCTCCATGTCGCGCACGGTTGTGCCGACTTTCATGGAATCCTCCTTGCGGATCATTGGCGCCGCCTCTCCCAGATCTGCCGGCTCAATGATCGGCCCTGCAACCAAGGCCACAGCTCGTTGGATGGCGTTCTCCAGCTCGCGCACGTTGCCTGGCCACGATTGAGCCGACAGTACTTGCAGCGTCGCGGCGCTGCAACGAACGCCGTTTTTTCCAAATGCTTTTCCATACCGCCGGCAGAAAAAGTCCACCAACAGGGGGATGTCTCCTACACGTTGCCTCAAGGGCGGGATGTTCAGGAGGATTACGTTAAGGCGATAATAGAGGTCCTCACGAAACTCACCAGCGCGCACCAGCAAAGCCAGATCGCGGTTCGTTGTCGCGATGACTCGAACATCGATGCGCACCGGCTCCTTTCCGCCGATTCTGTCCACTTCGTGTTCCTGCAAGACTCTCAGCAACTTTGCCTGAAGAATGGGAGCCATTTCGCCCACTTCGTCGAGAAGCAGCGTGCCTCGATGAGCCAATTCGAATTTCCCGGGCTTCGATACGGAGGCGCCCGTGAAGGAGCCGCGCTCGAAGCCGAACAGCTCGCTCTCCAGGAGATTCTCAGGAAGGGCCGCGCAGTTCACCGCCACAAACGGCCCCGAAGCACGCGGGCTCTCTTGATGTATCATGCGGGCAAGCAGTTCCTTCCCGGTGCCGCTCTCTGCTTCCACGAGCACGGTCGCCGAGCTTGCCGCCGCCTGACGCGACCGCTCGAGCACGAGCGAGAATAGGGGGTCTTGCGTTATGATTTCATAGCTCTGACCCGTGATGCGCTGCGGCTGACTCTCCAGGGCACGGCGGACGACTGCCTCCAAAGATTCGGAGCAGAAGGGCTTTAGAAGGTAATCGAACGCGCCCTGTTTCATCGCATCAACCGCATTCTGAACCGTCCCATAGGCGGTCAGAAGAACTACGGGAGTTTGCGGAGTCGATGCCTTTACCTTTCTTAGAAGATCGAGGCCGCTCATCTCAGGCATGCGAACATCCGTGAGCACAAGGTGGTAATACCTCTCCTTGAGACGGCACATTGCTTCCATGGCACTGCCGGCCGTCGTGATCGAGTATCCCTGACGGCGCAGAGTCTCGTGGATTGCTATCAGCATTTGAGGTTCATCATCTACCACCAGAACTTCTTCCTGCATTCTTGTCCTCGCTAGGCGGCGCCCGACCTGAGACGGGAGCCCGGCAGATTGATGGTAAACGTCGTGCCCGCGCCGACTTTGCTGTCGACATGAATAAGACCTGAATGCTGCTCCACGATCTGATGTACAACGGACAACCCAAGGCCCGTGCCGTTCTTGTTGGTTGTGAAGAAAGGATCGAAAATCCGCCCAACGTTCTCGGGGGGAATGCCAAGTCCTGTGTCCTGCACGGTCAATTCAACCCCGGCGCAGCACGCACCACCGGGCAGCAGCTGGACATCCCTGGTTCCGATCTTCACGGATCCTTGCGACGGCATTGCCTGCAGGGAATTCAGGAGCAGATTCAAAACCATCTGCTTTAGCAGTTCCCCGTCGCCGATGACCGTCCTCTCCTGAGCATCAAGCCGCGTTTCTACACGGACATCGCGCTGCTTCAAAATCGGGTCTGCAAAATTGAGAATTTCCGTGACCAGCTCGTGGAGATCTACTTCGCAAAACTGCGGCGCCAGAGGATTGGCGAATTGGAGCATGTTCGAGACAATGTTATTGAGTGAGCGGCTGCCAACACGGATGTTTTCGGCCCACCGTCCCGGATCGCTTTGCCGCGGCAATTCTTTTTCGAGCAGCGAAGCGAACAGCTCGATGCTCCCAAGCGGATTGCGAATCTCGTGAGCCAACTCCACTGCCATCTCTCCCATGGCTGCCAGCCGCTCGCTACGCTTGCTTTGCACCTCCATGGATTTCAATTCTGTGATGTCGCGAATAATATGGAGCGCTCCTACCTTGTCGCCGGAGGCACCTCTCAGAGGTGTGCTGGCAGTGGCCAGAATTCTCAGATTGTCTCCTGTTACAAACGGAATCTCGACTTCAGCATCGCCGTTCTCGCGGTCTCGGAAGGCGGCAAGGTATTTGCGCACGGCGCCATTCCACCGCACAGGCTTGTTCCCCTTCACTTTCGCGGTCGCCGGTTGATCTAGAACCTGCGCTGCAACGGGATTGCAGAGAGTGACTCTACCCGATTCGTCGAGCACAAGAACTCCGCATGGGAGACACTCCAGAATCCTCTCAAGGTAGTTCTGTACCTCTTTCTTCTCGCGGAGACTCTTCTTAAGTTCACGATTCTTGGCAGCCAACTCCTCGGAGAGACGACGCGTGCGCGCCTGTAGCTGATGAAATGCCGTTTCCAGGGAACTGGACGCCTGGGTGAACATTTGAAAGGCTTCGAGCAGCAGGCCGGATTCGCACGAGTCCTTGCTCTCCGTCACCTGTTCCAGATCCTGGGACAAGGCATCCAGCAGGCTCGCCGTTCCGTTCGCACTCGTTCCCATCCGCGCGACTCCCCCAGAAGTGCGCCCGGCTCCGGTTCAGCCGTGCACTTCCGCATCTCATTTTCCCGCTCCCTCTATCGCAAGCGGCATGCCACGAAAAAGAAACTTTTCAAACAAATGCGTTTGTATCTGCAAACACTTGACATGGTGTAACTTGTAATGCAGGAGGAAATCTCCCTCTATGTGAGGCGCACTCGCTTCTTCCTCAAAATCAGTCAATTTGTTGACATCCGCGAGACCGATCGTTTGACGTACAGCGATTGAATAACGCCTCGTCGGAGAGCCTGTTCCACGGCGTGCTCAGAGCCGCTGGCGAGAATGGATGAGCGCAATCGGACTTATGCACTCCGTGCGGTTGAATCGTTTCTTCATGGGGGAAGGTTGCGGCGGATCCACCCATGTAGAGGTTTTGCATACTCGCATGCATTGGATGTTCAGCCCGGCAACGGAATTGGAAATATAAAAACCTCAAAATATTGCAAAAACATTAAAAGGATGATTGTGTCATTATTTTGATATTGTTGTTGTTGACAAATGTGAAATAGATGATATATAAGAATTCTGTTATTTCTTTTGAGGCTCCTAATAGCAATATAGCCATATTTTTGACGATCTACTAGCCGTATAACATGTAAACTACTTGTTTCGGCTCATTGACTGTCACCGTTTCTTCAAACAAACTACTAGCTGGAGGCTGAAGTGCGCAAGATCGGCCTTGAAGATGTCAATATTTTGGTGGTTGATGATGAAGACTATATGCGCGAAATCGTGCGCCAGGCTCTTGAGGGAGCGGGATTTAAAGTTGAGGAGGCAGCAGACGGCGCCGTCGCCCTAGATATGATGCGGAGGTACGCTTACGATGTGATTGTCACCGATCTGCGACTTCCTGCGGTAGCCGGAGAGAAGATCCTGCAGGAAGCGTTGGCCATCTTTCCCGAGACCATTGTAATCATCATGACCGGCTACGGCAACATCCAGACCGCCGTGGATGCAATTCGCATGGGTGCCTATGATTATCTGCCCAAGCCCTTTCAGCTTGAAGAGATGGTCATGCGCGTCGAGAAGGGCCTCCAGGACAGAAAGCTGAAATCGGAGAATTCCCTTTTCCGGTCGGAGCTTCAGGGGAAGTATCAGTTCGCCAATCTGACCGGCAACAGCTCTGCAATGCAGCAGGTCTATCAAATGGTGGCGATGGTAGCCATGAAGACCAGCACAATTCTGATCTCGGGCGAGACAGGGACAGGAAAGGAAGTCGTGGCCCGGGCCATTCATTACAACGGGCCCCGCAAAGACCAGCCGTTAGTATGCGTCAATTGCGCGGCAATACCGGGAAATCTACTGGAGGATGAACTCTTCGGCCATGTGAAGGGTGCATTTACAGGTGCGCACCAACATCGGGTCGGTCGGTTCGAGCAGGCGAATCACGGTACGCTCTTCCTGGACGAGATCGGGAGCATGCCGCTCGACCTCCAGGT
>Ga0182021_10000502_pt1 | contig 41861 bp, 47 predicted proteins | sample 612E3MmetaG_FD_120493 | JGI IMG/M metagenome (GOLD analysis project Ga0182021, IMG submission 120493) | Permafrost microbial communities from Stordalen Mire, Sweden - 612E3M metaG (Illumina Assembly) | ecosystem: Environmental > Terrestrial > Soil > Wetlands > Permafrost | place: Sweden... | reverse complement strand
GGACTCGTCGTCCCGATGCCGACGTTGCCGGTTGTATCTATGACCATTTGTGCCGTGGAGGCTGCTCCAGCAGTAAATAAAATCTTTCCAGAAGCATAATCGTTAAGTATAGATATGTTTCCAGAAACGGCATTATAAAAACCTAAATCATTAGCGGCTAATGTTTTATATACACCATAACCAGAACCAAGTTTAAAAAGACGGCCATTAGAACCAGTACTATTTTCTACTCTAATTAAAGCGGTTGCCACATTTCCCGTGCTTGAATTTGTCACTCTAAGTCCAGCGTCAGCATTTTGTGAGTCGTATACTTCCAACTTATTCACGGGGCTCGTCGTCCCGATGCCGACGTTGCCGCCAGCGAGCACAGTCACTTTTGGAGTGCCGTTGGTTATTATATTCAGGCTATTGTTGTCCAAAGTTCCAAGCGTTCCGGGTGCCCCGAGAGAGTTTCCTCCCTGGACGAATGCGCCCAAGCTCGCGGCGGCGCCTATTTCCAAAACTTGTATCTCTTTAAAGATCGCGTTTTTGGAAGGCGCATGAGTCGTATCTGCATTCCAAGTCGCGTCAAAGACAACATCACTGATGTTGGTAGCGATGAGTGGAGGCGCAACGTCACAATTCGGATCCGTCGGCAAACATCCCGGGTTTAACGTCTCGCCCGGATTATAAAAAGAAGCGGGCGGAGTCGCAAAAACTATCTTGCCGAAAAATGCAAAAAGAACAATTGCTGAAAACAAAGTCAGTATTTTTTTATTTGAAAAAAGTTTCATTTGAATCTCTTTTTCACAGAGTTCGCATATATATTATATCGCAAAATAGCCCAGAAACACAGGAAAATGGGGATAACTTTTAGTGTGAGAAATTTCTAATTAACCTAATCAAAGATATAATTACTAATTAACCTAATTTCTAATTGACCTAAAATTTAATCCTTTAGTTTATTGTTTATGGCGTTGAAAATCAGGTTTAATTCCTTGGCTTCCTGCCATAAAATTCTTGCTTCTTCTTTTAAGCTTGGCTCAGCTACCACAATCATCCTAAACCAATGTTTGGTTTCCCTGGATTCTTTTTTACAAATGCCGATTTTATGCTTAAAATCTTTTCTCGATTCTGCGTCATCGGCCTCGCAATAGTTTGCTCCCACGCTTGTTGCCGACCTTACGATCTGACTTATCAAAGGCAAAGTTATGGTATCCTTTTTTAATTTTCTTGAAAATTTAATAACATCTTCGCCAAACTTTGCGGTTCTTTCCTCTAAATTATATTTGTCATTCGACATTTTTTAGTAATTAGAAATTAGGTTAATTAGGACTTAGAAATTTACTTTAGTAATTAGAAATTAGGTCAATTAGAAATTTTCCACTACCCTCTACTTCTGTATCTTCGTGATAAGTATTCCCAAGAGTTTTTTCACGCTAGCTTGCGCGTCGGCTTCGGTTTTGCTATTGGTGAAATTCTGCCATTCCGCCATCACCTCCGGGTCATTCAAATCACGCACGGCGTTCTCGAGAGAGAGCCGGGTCTCAAAATCAACTTCGGTATTGGCTTGCAATACTTTCTTGATGAAAAGCGAAGCAAAGTCAACAATTTTTGTGTTTAGCTGCGTCTTAGACTCAGTAGATTTTATTTCCTGCAAATCTTTGGAAACAAAATAATAATTGAGCGCGAAAAACACGTTACCGATAATGAGCACGCCGATAACTATGATAACAACAATACGATTTTTATTTTCAGGCATTTTTATTTAACAATTTTAATAATTTATCCCGCAAGCTATTACGATATAAATTATACACTAATAATAGCAACACAACAATCAAAAGGGCTGTTTTCCAGTCGAAATCAGAGAGCCATCCTCGACCGGACGCCATCTCTATGTTTTGGTGAATACCACTTCCCTCGGTGACGACAAACACCTTGCCCTGATATGCATCATAACCCGGGGCTTCCACCTCAAAATAATACGAACCTTCGGGCACCAGGAAAGAATACGTCCCGCGAACGTCGGTGATTTGCGGGTTTTCCTGGCTATAATCTTTGGCTGGCCAGAGTTCATATTTTTTTGTCAGATTATTCAGATAATATAAAGACACAATCGCCGATGGTATGCGGGTTTCTTTATTGCCATTCTTTTCAAATACATACCCCTCCGGGTCAACCACAGCAATCATACTCATCCTGCGACTACCCAAGACCGGATCTATATAGTCGATAATGGTGATGACTTCATATTCACCCGGCACAACGGGCGAAACGACATCGGCGGTATATATCCCATCGTGGTCCGGATCGGTGTATTCAAAAGTGGAAAGCACCAGTTTATTTTCCACCGGGACAGGAGAAGGAACATTTTCCACTAGATCACCTAAAGAAGAAAGAGCCGAAGCGGTGAGAGAAGAACGTGGAATTTCAATAGAGTTGTTCATGGTGATTCTGGGAGTAGCTGATTTGAATACAAAATAACCCGTCACACTTCTGGCTTTACTTATCGGTTTGACCACCAACCGAAGCGTCTTGCCGGGAAGGGTTGCTATTTGCTGGTTTACTACTCCATTGTCGCCGATAGACATGGCCACGTTCAAATCGACAAGTTCTCCGGCCGTTCTGGCAAAGACGAATTCAGGCGGCAGATTTTGCTTGGCAATAGCTGAAAATTTAGCCAGTGGCAATCCCCGGATAAGGGCAATCTTGCCTGTGCCAAGGCCGTTTGTTAGATTTCCATTCAGTCCGTTTATTTCGGGAAGTCCGGGAATATTGAGCGTCACTCCATTTAAGTTGTTGATGCCGCCTAATTTTTCCACTCCGACATTGTTTATCGTTCTATTCAATTGTTCCGCTAAATTCGGAATATTTAGATTCACCCCGACTAATTTATTCACATCAGTAAATCTTTGCACGCCGACATTCTTAAGCGTATTGCTGAGCTCGGGGAATTTGGAAGCCAAAATGCGAATCTCGTACGGCAACGGCGCAAAGACGAAAGATTTTATGGCTTGCACCGGCAAAAGATTCCATCTCGTGCCCATCGCCAAGGGAGCAGTTTTAGGAATTTGGACAATGACTGTGGCAGGTTTATTTTTCGGTCTGAAAAAATTCAAAAAGAAATCCGAAGCGGAATTGATAACGGACGAAATACCGTTTGCAACGTTTACAATGGGTGCAGTAATGACCGATGGCAAAATTGGCGGTGTTGGCTGGGGTGGTGTTGGTATTGGCGAAGGTGGTGGTGTATACGGGGGATGCCCGCCGTTATGGGGCTGGGGTCGGACAGAAGCTGGTCTCCAATCTGTTTTTATTTTGAAATCTGCCGAGCCACAAGAGTTCGCATTGGTGCAATTAAAATTAATTCTACTGTTATCGGATTTTATTGTCGCATAGCCTAAAAATTCTCCATTGGAACTTATAGTTACTCCGCTAAAATTAATCCAGCCTAGATTTGAGCTCCAAGCATTTCCAGAAAGCGTTCCTTCTCCATCATTTTTTACTCCAGAGGTGGACGGGTTTAAATTAATCCAACCATATTGCTTACTCCAAGCGTCTCCCGAAAGACCGCTGTCGGTAACTGAGACATTGCATTTATCACAGCCAAAATTTATCCAGCCGATATTTTCTCCCCAAGCATATTTATAATTTCCATCGATTGTTCCCAGTGTGTCAGAGGCAAAAGCTATCTTGGCACCCAAAAAGATTATCAAAAAAAACAAAATTATTTTGAGACTTTTGACAATCAAATGAAATTGATTCATTGTGATAATAATACCAAATCTTCATTAAATAACAATGTTTATGAGTCTATTTTTCACGTAAATCACTTTTTTAATTTCTTTGCCATCTGTATGTCTCAAAATAATTTCATTGCTTGTTGCCTGTTTTTTTATTTCTTTTTCATCCTCGTCAATTTTTATCATAATTTCTGTTCTGACTTTGCCGTTTATCTGCACAGCTATTTTTATTTGTTCGTCTTTTATTAAACTTTCATCCGCCTTGGGCCAGTCGGAAAGATGTATGGAGACAGATTCCACTCCCTCCCTTCTCCTCCCCCTAATGTAGGGGGAGGTTGGGTGGGGGTATAATTTCTGCCAAATTTCTTCCGTGACATGCGGCGCAAATGGTGAAAGAATTTTTAATAATTTTTCATAAGCAATTTGCGAAATAAACTCCAATTTCGCGGCTTCGTTAACAAAAATCATCATTGTGGAGATTGCTGTATTGAATTTCATTTCTTCAATATCTTCTGATATTTTTTTTATCGTCTTTTCAATTTCAAACTCGGTATACTTTTTATTTTTCTGTACTTTGTATTGTAAATTCCATACGCGTTCTATAAACCGACGGGAACCGATGATGCTCTCCATGGACCAGGCAACAGATTGACTAAATGGCCCCATAAACATCTCGTAGACACGCAAAGTATCTGCGCCGTAAGTTTTTACTATTTCATCCGGATTAATGACATTGCCGAGAGATTTGGACATTTTCACTCCCCCTTCACCTAAAATCATCCCATGCGAAGTGCGTTTTTTGTAGGGCTCGGAAGTGGGCACGAGCTTTAAATCATATAAAAATTTATGCCAAAAACGCGAATACAAAAGGTGAAGCGTAGTATGTTCGTTCCCGCCATTGTACCAATCGACCGGCGTCCAATAATCTATATTTTTTCTAGTTTTATTTTTTGTGTTTTTGTTAGAAATTGGAAATTGGAAATTGGAAATTCCTTGCGTTGTATACGCAAGGTAGTACCAAGAACTCCCCGCCCAGTTGGGCATGGTGTCCGTTTCCCTTTTTGCTGGCCCTTTGCACTTCGGACATTTTACATTCACCCATTTGGAAATATTCGCGAGTGGCGATTCTCCGCTGTCCGTTGGCTGATAATTTTTTACTTTTGGAAGCATGACCGGCAAATCTTTCTCCGACACAGGCACCAGTCCGCACTTTCCACAATTTATCACAGGTATCGGCTCGCCCCAATATCGCTGACGAGAAAAAACCCAATCACGCAGCTTGAAAGTGGTTTTTTCCTTTCCTCCGATAAATTTTATGATTTCCTTTTTGGCGATTTCCGAATCTTGGCCGTTAAATTTGCCGGAATTAATTAAAATTCCATTTCCGCCATAAGCAAAACCATCTTTTTGGTAAAACTTCCAAATCATCTGCTGATCTTCGGAAGAAAGAGTTTTTTCTACTTCTGAAACTGTAATCCATTTCATCTCATGGGAATCTTTAGTAAAATACTCGTCCTCGGTAATTTCAATTTTTTCTTCATTAATTAAATCAAAAACTAAAACATTAACTTTAATTGTTCGATTCACATCTTTATGCGCTGCAAAAAAATGAGATTGCACATGAAATGGAATTTCTTCAACAAATTTAAAATTCAAATAGCCAGTTTCTTCTTTAATCTCTCTTTCCGCAGCCTGCTTTGCAGACTCACCTTCTTCAATACCACCAATAGGAAAACTTCTAGGGTCTGCGCCTTTCCATTTTTCGCCTTTTAAAAATTGAATCAACACTTCTCCTTTTTTATTTCTTAATATATAGTGCGCCGTGTTTCTAGCTGTATCTTTCTTGCCTTCTCTTGGTGGATTATTTGAATCAGTCACATCTGGCATAATTACCTGCCTTATTTCTAATCCATATTTTTTCGCAAACTCAAAATCCCGTTCATCGTGCGCCGGCACGGCCATTATGGCCCCTGTGCCATATGTTGCCAAAACATAATCCGCAATCCATACTTGAATTTCTTCTTTGGTTGCCGGATTAATGGCTCTGATGCCTTTCAATTCCACTCCAGTTTTTGTCTTGTCTTCTGCTGTGCGTTCAATCTCTGTTTTATCTTTTACTTCTTGAATATATTTCTCAACTTCACTCCAATTTTTTATTCCGCTTTTCAATTTCTGCAACAATTCATGCTCCGGCGCCAGCACCAGATAAGTCGCCCCAAAAATAGTGTCTGGGCGGGTGGTGAATACTTTAATTGGAAATTGGAAATTGGAAATTGGAAATTCAACCTCCGCCCCCTCACTCCTACCTATCCAATTCCTCTGCGCTAATTTTATTTGCGGCAGATAATCCACCGTATCTAGGTCTTTATCGAGCCTCTCCGCGTATTTGGTAATCGCCAGCATCCATTGTTCTTTTTCTCGCTTGGATACCGGCGTGCCACAGCGTTCACAACAACCAGCAATGACTTCTTCGTTGGCCAACCCTGTCTTATCTTTCGGGCACCAATTTATATTCACTTTGGCCTTATAAGCCAAACCTTTTTTCAGGAATTGCAAAAATATCCATTGTGTCCATTTGTAATATTTTGGATCGGTAGTATTTATTTCCCGAGACCAATCAAAACTAAAACCAATACTTTTTAGTTGTTTGCGAAATGTATCAGCATTTTTCTTGGTGATAATCGCGGGCTGTATGCCGGTTTTAATGGCGTAATTTTCTGCTGGCAAACCAAATGCATCCCAGCCCATCGGATACAAAACATTGTAGCCTTCCATCCTGCGCTTGCGGGAAATGATGTCCATGCCGGTATATGAACGAGGATGCCCGATATGCAAACCGGCACCCGAAGGATACGGAAATTCGACTAGAGCATAAAATTTTTTTTGCTCTAGTCGCCCCGTAGTAAGCTTTGCTTTACTACTGGGGCTCTTGGCATTGTAAATCTTATTTTTCTCCCAAAAAGTCTGCCATTTTTTTTCAATTATTTTATGATTATAGTTCTTCATTTTTTAATTATTTTTAAATTTTCTAACCGCTACCCAGATTAAAATAGCCAGAGCAATTGCTAAAATAATCACTTTGATTAAATCATCCGCCGAGCCCCAGTATCGCATTGAAGCAATAATAAATGACAAGACTCCCGCTAAAGAAAGCGCGATGCTAACTAACATGTTGCCCGCCAGAAAGTTTCCTACCGCTACGCAAATGGCGCCCAGAATAACCAAAGTGATAAATACATTTCGGTCGTAAACTTTTTGCGCAGCGTCAAAATTATTTCGGCAAGTAAATTGCTGGTCGCAATATCCCTGCGGTAATATTTTTACCGCAGAAACTGGAGTTGGTTGAATATTTGTTTGAATATTTGGATTCCATTGACCGCCTAAAGATACACACTGTTCCTGATTGTCGACCAGTACATTTATTTGTTGTATTGGACAAAAAGCTTCAAATTTGGGATTTTTATAAACCAAAGAAAGAGCATAGTTAAAGAACATATTAAGCACGATGACAATACCAATAATAAGAGCCCACTTCAAAACTTTTGATTGTGTTTGCATTACTGTATATTACTCCAAACGGCAGTATTTGCCAATGGAATAATGCGTTTATTTGATTTTTCCAATACACAAAGTTCGCCTGCTTCTATTGTGCCAGAAAAACTTTTCATCATATCAGCAAGCGCGTAGCCGAGCGACAATGAAGAAGAATCAATCGCGTACGAAGTGATAATTACAAAAAGCGGTTTGTCGCTTAAAACTTTCCGCACTGCAGATAAAAGCTTCGGTAGCATTTCTTCTATTTTCCAAACCTCTCCTTTTGGTCCCCGGCCAAACTTTGGCGGGTCCATGATTATCGCGTCGTATTTGTTGCCTCTTTTTTCTTCCCGCTCCAGAAATTTTATCGCATCATCTTCAATAATTCGCATCGGCGCATCAACTAGCTCAGCATTTAATTTTTGATTTTCTTTTGCCCAGTTTAAAATTTGCTTTGAGGCATCAAGATGCGTTACTTCTGCCCCGGCCCGAAGTGCGAACAAACTCGCCACGCCCGTATAGCCGAATAGATTTAGGAATTTTAGACGTCCGACGTCTGGGCTCCCTTGACGTCGGACGTCTTCCCATTCTTTAATCTTTTCTTCTATAAAATCCCAGTGACTCGCCTGCTCCGGAAAGAATCCTAAATGCCGAAAGGGCGTGGGTGATGCCAGAAATTTAATATCTTTATACTGCATCTCCCATTTTAAAGAACGGTTCTTAAGAGAACTTCCCCAAGAACCGTTCTTAGAAAATACCCAACCGGCCTTCGCGCCCACCTTAGAACTCCAGAACTTGCCATCAGCATTCTTCCAACTTTGTCCAACACCGAGTGTTTGACACTTCGGCCAGACAGCGTCTTCACATGGACGCACAAAAATGTACTGGCCAAATCTCTCCAGCTTCTCTCCTTCGCCTGTGTCTAGAAGTTCATAATCGGTCCATTCTTTTGAATAAAAAAGTTTAATCATATTAAAAATTCTACGACATCTCCGTCTTTGACAATATATTCTTTGCCCTCCGTGCGAACCCAGCCTTTCTCTCGCGCTTTGGCAAAACTCCCAGCTTCGACGAGTTGCTCGTAAGATATTACTTCGGCGCGAATAAATTTCTGCTGAAAGTCTGTGTGAATAGAACGGCCGGCAAAGGGCGCTGTCGCCCCGCGGAGCGTCGTCCACGCGCGCGATTCATCTTCTCCTGTAGTGAAAAAGGTAATTAAATTTAACAAATCATAACCGGCCTTAATCAGATTATCCAATCCTGTGCCAAAAACCGGATCAACTTCTATGTAGGGACCAGTTAATTTTTCAACAAAATCTTTTTTTACATTTTCCGCTGCTTCTGATTTATTAAGAACATAAAGTGTCGGCTTTTTTATCCCCGCTTGTTCTAATTCAAAATTTATAACTTCAATATCAAAAAGTGGATCAACTTTATCATGCACGTGAATCGTATTCGCATCTTCAAAAACTCGCACCACTTCAATAATGGCATCCACTTCGCGGATGTGCGAGAGAAATTTATTACCGAGCCCTGCGCCCTCGGACGCGCCCTTGACCAATCCGGCAATATCCACAAATTCCACCACAGCCGGAATAGTTTTTTTTGATTTGGAAATTTGGGAAAGTTTAGTCAATCGTTCATCGGGCACAGGCACAATGCCGACCGAAGGGTCAATGGTGCAAAAAGGATAGTTCTCAGCCGGCACGCCTTTTTTTGTGAGCGCGTTAAACAATGTACTTTTACCAACATTCGGAAGGCCAACAATTCCGATACTTAGAGAAGAACTTGACATAGATTTCGCTTATATTAATAAGGCCATAAACTTGTAATGACTTTCGACTAGCAGTTGCTTGATTGACTACCGTTCTAATAAAAGCCTGTTTTAACTCAAAACTCAAGTTTTTTAAACATTCAGTGGCTTCTTTAGCAAATGTTTCAATTTCATCACTGCTAGGTAGTAGTATCTCATTTTTAGGCGTTATTTCCAAATTTGCTTTAACTATTTGATCTTCAAATTCACGAATTTTCACCCTTAATGGAGCTACAAACTCTTCAAACTGTTTAAGTGAAATAGCCTCTTTGGAATACGCAACAGCGAGACGACTTTCCTGCCCTTGTATTTTAGTTATCTCATTTTGGGTACTTTCTATATTAATGGTTGAACTAATACTATTACTAATATTGTTCTTTTCTTGCCATTTTTTAATTTGTTCAGAAAGTAACTCAGGTGAACTCATTATCATTTTAAGTCTATCCCATAATACCTTATCAGTAATTTTCGCATTGATTCCACCTTCTACACAGCTAGGAGGTAAAGGGAAACTATGAACTCTATCAGTGCAACGATAATATAAGTGTTTGCCTTTCTGTGGACCTTCCCCAGCTCTGCGTTGCCCACACATACACCAAATTTTACTAGCAAGTAAATAATGATTTTTTGTATTTCTTCCAAGAGTTGCAAAATTCTTTTTTAATCTCAATCCTGCACGTTCAAACACATCTTTATCTATAATTACAGGAACAGTTATTGCATACCATTGATCTTTTGACTTCATTCGTCTACTAGATTTTTCCACTTTTTTATATTTCTCATTTTTTGTTGGATTTATTGGAACAGTAGCATAAGATGCACCCCAATAAGTTGTACCAATATATGCCTCATGTCTTAAAAGAGTGCTTAGTGTACTTGTGTTCCATACACCCCTTTTACTTTTTCTAGGTTTAATACCAAGTTCTTGTAATTTCCTTACAACAGCTCGAAGTGTCAACCCATCATCTGCTACCCAATTAAATATATTTCTTATAATTTCAGCTTCTCTTTCATTTATTTCATAATGGCCAGAAACATAATCAGCATTCCCTCTTTTACCTTTATTAAGAATATAAGTATAGCCAAAAGGAGCCTCTGTTGTAAGAACTTGATTATTCTTTACACGATTAACTTTACCAATTCTAAAACGCTCAGCAATCTTTGCTTTCTCGTACTCAGCAAATAAACCTCTAACACCAAACATAAGTTTGTCACTAGCATTTATTACTGGAGGCATTGTCACGAAGAGAATTTCAATTCCTATCTTCTTTAATTCATCAATAACAATTTGCTGATAAAAAAGCTGTCTTCCAAGTCTGTCTGGATCATAAACAAGAACAGCATCCCACATTCTATTTCTAGCATCATGACGCAATTGATCAAGATTTGGCCTAGCCAAAATATCCCCAGACCAACCCTCATCAATGTATTCTTTTACGATAATATATTCCCCCTCTTTAGCAACCCTATGAACCTCTGAAAGTTGAGCTTCAACCGTTTTTTGATCTTCTTGATTTGAAGTTGATACTCTTGCATACACAGCTATAAACTTAATCTCTTTTTTTATTATGTTGTCCATTTTATTATATTCATACTATTAATAATTTAATTCCCTACTTTATTTCGACTCAAACTCCTAGTTTTAATTACTTCCTCAAATAGCATCGCAAAAACACTTTCAATACGTTTCTCAATATCTTCGTCATCATCTTGCCAATATGTAACTTGAATTCCATCAACAACACAAGAGTCAAAAGTTGTTCTCGCCTTCACTCCAACTGAATCAGAACAAAAAACTGTAAGAGTCTTACCCTCTGATTCTTCTTCTGATCTATTCACATAGTTTTTATTCATTTCTTCCATATAATTTAGTTTTTATTCTTCTAATAATCACCCTATAAAACCCCACTCCAGCCAATAGGCGTTCCGCCACGCTACACATAAACGTGGAAAGATGAATGGTGACACTAGCCGTTTATAGATACCTATAAATGCCTCTTTTAATCTGGCCATTCGTCATCATAAAGTTCTGGGTACTTTCTAAATACAGCTCTGTTTGAGTTGATTTCCTCTATTTCACCCACACCTATGATCGAATTTTCTTCAAATTCTTCTTTTTTCTCCATATTATTTAGTTTTAATTAGTAAAGCTTGAAAACAAACAAAAAAGCCCCAATTTCTACACAGAGAGAATATCCATTAAATAAGACTCTCCGCGCAGAAAGCGAGGCTCAATAGTTAATGGATATTTAGAAACTAAACCTTAAACACTGTTTTCAAGAGAGATTAGTCTGAAGAGCTTCAGACTAGATTCGACCGAATATCATATCATATAGTACATATCATTATGAATATATTATAGCATAATTTTAAATCAAAAACAAACGACATTTTATTTCTACAAAACAACAAAATAGCCATATAATAAAGGATATAATGCAAATTAGAGAAATTAAAAAATGATACTATTTTTTACATATTTTTTGTAGCAGAGCTTCCATATTTCGCAACCTAAAATACCACCTAATGGCACTTTATCTAGAGCTAGCAAATAGTCACAAGATAGCAAATTCAGCAAAAACACCCTTCCTGTTCATAGTAAAGTATTGATTTCTTCCTAGTAAAAGCACCTGAAATAACATAAAAAAACGGTAATGCCCCAATAAGGAACACTACCGTTAAATTTATCTATTCTATTATTTCCACCTAGCCATCAAAAACTCTAAAATAGCCTCTTCTCCTTCTCTCACTGTTAAGGAATCTAGTTCTGCAAGTCGGTTCTCCCGATCTCTTTCTTCTTGAATATTTTGGTATATGAGAGAGGTTAAAGTATTCTTTTGTTTTTGACTTATCATTTCTTCCTCGCCTATATAACCTTCTGACGGAAAGAAATAATTTCTTCTTGAACGATCAAAATTAGCCGTTAATGTTTTTGTTGTCATATATTTGTCTTAGTTAATAATTAAAGCTTTTGTTATCGTTATAATGTTGTTTTCATAAGCTACTTCTACGGGATCACCTACCCGAAAGCCAGACGATAGCAAAAAACGATTTGTGATTCTTAACATCGGTTTCTGCTTACCTGCATGAATGGGACACTTAAAAAGATATCCATTTGCTCCTGGTTTATAAGTCACAGTCATTCTTCTTGTTTGCATATTGTTTTGTTATAAAGTAATAATCAACTTTCCATTGGACGAACTTGTAAATGGTAAAACAGTGCAATTCTCTTTGGATATCGGGCGATGATTTTACCCGACTTGTCTTTCTTCTCGATTATTACTTTAGAATGTAGAGCTTTCTGAGAAGGCATGACATAGTAGCCACTTTTCTGCCATTGTCTGTAGGTAGCACAGTTAGAGTTTGCGTCATATCGTTCTGCCTCTTCTTCCGACCAACGTTCTGCAATTTGTTTCTTCACACTCTCAAAGTTAGCTACACTACCACCAAAATTAGTTTCAATTTGAATTTCTTTTGTTTGAACCATAGATAGATATTATGTTTATTAATAAAGAAGCATCACTCGACTATGGTGCTTGAGATTTGTGCAATGTAGCTTCTGCAATTTGCTACTTATTGCACTTATATAGTTTTAAAAGGGTGCCAGGGGCGTAGTTCGATTTAACTTCCACCCATATAAAAAACATCCATGGATATGGTAGTAAGCGTAGGGCTGAAAAAAATCTTGAATTCGTCCCATATTCTAAAATCAAAGGCTCAAAAAATTTCTAAAAAAAATTGCAGAAATTAGGGGGTTTGCAGGAGCTTAACAAAGGTGTATTATTGTAGGTATAACTGAATAAAAAGTAGCCTAACCCTTTAGCAATAGAGGTATGGTGAAGAAGTCCACTACAGCATAAAAAACTCCTAGTCAGAGTTTCGCTGTAGTGGCCGTATCTGGAAACAGGTACGAGTGGTCGAAAGATCACTGATCTGGCTGGGAGCTTTTTATGTTTAAGCTCCTCAGCTAAAGTTGTTTTATTTCCATGAACTTAGCTGATAAAGAATATCTTTCCTCTCTCGAGAAAGAAATCATAGGTGATCATGTTTACTTTTTTAGCCCTTCAGATAAGGAGTATCTTTCTCATTTTAAAGATACGATTGAAACTCTAGAAGAATTAAAAAAATCTAAAAATTGGTATCAGAGAATTTTTGACTCCAAAAAACTATCAGAAGTTAAAAAAGCTTATAAAGAAGAAATAGACATAATCGTTAAAAGAATTAGTGATCTGCATAAAGAGCATAGAGAAGAGGAACGTTTGCTTAATTCTAAAAAAACTAAAATGGATAAATATTGGCAACTCAGGAAAGAAATTGAATCAATGCCTCAATATGGAATTTGGAGACAAGCAGTATTAAAAAAGTTTGGCAGGAAATGTGCTGTTTGTGGAGAGGTTAATAATCTAGAAGTAGATCATCGTTACAAATCATTTTATGAAATTATAAAAAGAAATGGAATTACAAATAAAGTTCAAGCGTATGGATGTGCTGAATTATGGAATGTAGAAAATGGAGCTCCGCTGTGTAAAATCCATCACGACCAAACACCAAGTAGTAGAAAGTACTTACAAAATAACCAAACAATAATATGAGCTATATCAACAATATTCCTACACATTCAGATGGAGATCTATGTCCTGCTTGTGGCTGTGGAGACAAATCAAAAGGAGGTAAATTGCGTTTGATTAAAACTAAAGATGGAAGTCGTCTCTTTCTTGGGTGTAATAGATATCCTAGTTGTAAATATACTGTCTCAGCTTATTACACTTCCGAGAATTTAGACTTGCAGATAGAACGTCAACTGGAAGAAGAGGAACGAGAACTAAGGAATGCTTTTGAGTAAATAATATGAGGAAGAAAATAATTTACATTTCAATACCAGTTATATTTATTGCTCTAGCTATTTTGTATTTCCATTATGGGCCAGCACCAAATAAGCTATCAAAATGTCCAGATGATTATCTAGACACGGATGCAGGATTTAACAAGAAAATGGCAGATATGAACAAATGGACTAATGACTTCTATGACAACCATCCTGAAGCAACCCTAGGAGATTGGAACAAGGCAAGATTCCAATACTGGATTGATAACAATTGTGTAAAAGCCTTAGAAAGGTATAACGAAGCAAAAGCATTATCAAATTAACAAAAACACACATGAACAATCAAAATAATTTAACATTCTCAGCTATTTTCTTTATCGCAGGAGGCGCATTACTTCTTAGCCCTGGGATATTTCCTTTTTTCCTCACCACAACTTCCTGGATAACCACGTATCTTGTTTTCTTTCTCGGTTCTGTATGCCTAGGCGTTCGGTATATTAAAAAAGCCACTGCAACTGATCAAAAGAAATTATTTATTTTCCATCCACTAACCATTACTACATTTTTAGCTTATCTCTTGGTTCTTATCTCTTCTGTTGCTTTTATAGGAAGCATAATTGCATTATTTAACCTTACTTCATAGCTTTTTAATTCAAAAGAGCACAATAGAGGCCATTTAAAATTAAAAAAGGTATCTACCTACCTCTACCCCATTTTTACCTAATTTAATCCTTGTAAAATATGGTTCGTTTACCACGTTTTGGGCTTTTGAGACATTTTTAAGTGGTACTTTGGTAAAATTAAGGGATGAAAACGTTAATAGAAGACTCATTTGCTTTAAGTACCAATTTACTCAAGAAAGACCTTCGTAAGGCACGAGATAAAGAGCCAACAGAAGGAACTTTGAACATAATATATAACAACAAACCGTCTATTCTTGATTATAAGGTGGAATATGCTGGTGAAGAAACATATCTTGAAGTATTTTTTGACATAGAATCACAGAGAATCCTACTGTCTGAATATGGGCTTACCTTTGGAACCCGAACATATCTAACTTGTGGCTGTGGTGCTAGAACTAATGCTCTATACCTTAAGTTAGGATTTTTAGCCTGTAGAAAGTGCCAAAAACTTACTTATCGTTCTACTACTATAAACTCCAAGAGTGAGCATGGCAGATTTCTATATCAACAAAGCAAAAGGCTAAAACTGATGGATATGAGAGAAAGTATCGGGCGAATCTTCTATAAATCTAAATACACCAAGCGTTTTATGCGTTGGTTAAAGCTTTGCGATCAATCTGGGCTGTTTAAGGAAGTAAAAAGTGCTAATGATTTAATTATAGCCATAGACAATAGCAAATAGATTTAGACGAATGCAGTATATTACTTGTTTATTTCAGTAGCTATCTAGTTGTTTGTAAATTCTACAGAATTGACAAAATACCTATATTTTAAAGCATATTTATACTATTTATGTTATTTTAAAATATTTACTAAATAAAAAAGGGACTTTGGTATAATTAAGGTACTTATAAATATATAAGTAAGCTTGAGAAGGTAAAGGTAGCTAACCTATGTGCCTCCTTCTGACAATTAAATCATAGGATAATTGATGTCCTCTTTGTGAGTGATAACAATCTTGAAGAAACCTAACGCAGTATCGTGGCTAACTCTTCTCGTAAGATGCCCCTAACAAACAACTTGAAAATTAAAGTTCAAAGCTGGGAAACACATAACATCGATACAGTATCCTCCTATAGAAACAAGAAAGGAAATAAGGATATGAGACCCGAGACTGTTAAATAAAAACAGCTTTATGACCTCATTTCTGCTGAAATGAGGGATATCCTTTCAGAATACTTTCAAACAGCTTATTTGAATATGTAAGAAACGTAAACGACAAATGCGAGACTTGAAGTTCCAAGTTCCGAATGTTGAATAAATTATTAGTAGCTTGAAACTTCAAATTATGGTTATTTGAGTAGCGAAACTCGTTGTTGCGTGACCTCGAAATACCTAGTTTTGAATAAGGAGTAAAGATGTATAGAGTTTTATAATTTGGCCCTTTTTCTGCATCAATTAGAACGATTTCTATACGTATCATATGGATCATCATTAGTATACGTAATCGTTACACTTATATATTTATCCTTTTTAAATTTTTGATCTTTATACCAAGGAAAATCTTTATACTCTTTATTATCTGTATGATAATACCAAGCATTAATTGCCTCATAAACAATTTGTTTAGCAACTATTTTCTCGAATATGCTAGTTTTTTTATTATGTTTTTTATCTACATAAGTAGTTACAATGTATTTAGGTTTTGAAACCTTTTTAATAGATTTAGTTTTTATTTTAGTTTTCATATTTTTTATTTTTTCTCTGGTGGAACAATAAACCCACCATTCCACCAACAATCTTGAGCTTTCTTTTGAGCATCAATTAAGGATACCTCTTCGGATGATAGTTTCTCACCAGATTTTATTTTATTCCAAAGACCAGCAACTGTTGTAAAAGCTCTGTCTGTCGGTAATTTGTCCATATATCTTCCTGGGGCCATTGTCCAAACTCGGTTATGTTCGGAGTTGTCGGGATCTTTCTCTTTTCCAACCACTAAAAACATTTTTGATGTTGATTGTCTGTCTGCTGTAAAAAATGGAGTTATAGCACCGCCTCGAACACCTAGCTTTACGTTTCCCGAAACTTTAGCATTAAATTCGTCTACAAATTTCTTTTTTTCTTCGTCAGTGCCTTCGATATTTAAACGGAACACCTCATCTTTTGCAGTTGCGAGAGTTTCTAGGTCTTCTTTTGTTGCAACATTTTTTTCCATCATTTCTTTTTGAGAAGAAACACCCTCTGTTCCAGTATTTTGCTTTGCGTCAACCTCGAACGCTGCTGATTCTCCTTTGAATGGTATTTCTCTCGGCAAATGTTCTGCGACAACACCAAAAGAAGATTCTAAGCTACCTTCTATCACGCTTCCAGCCTCTCCACCTTTCAGGTGAAGTGACATAATGTGGTGCACTGCAAAAGCAGGAACTTCAATCTCTACTCCATCTTTGCTTTTAATCTTCAAAATTATTTTAGTTGATTCTACTTCTTCTGTGGCCCCATCAGGTCGTTCAACTTTGAAATGTGTTACCATCCATTTTTTCTCAGGGTGAAATTGTGATGGCTGTATATCCTTTACTTGTTCTAAAACTTCAACACCCCAATTTGGTTCTTTTTTTTCTGTCGAATTTTCTACTGGAGTTTCCGAGATCAACTCTGGATTTAATTGTGCCAATTCTGCTTCTGAATTTATGCCGATTCCCATTTTAGCTTTCTCTCTATCGGTACCAGTTGTGAATAAAGTAACATGTGGTGGTGGAGGTTCTAAGTTTGATCCAAGAATACCATTCAATTTCTTATAAAAATCTTGCATGGCTTGCATGCGTACTTTTTGAATATATGATTCTCTAGTTTCTGATATTTCTGCACCTTTGTTTTTGGGATCTGGGGTCTTATATTCTTTTGAAATGTGATATTTACCTTCTTCTGTTTCAAAACTCCAATCAGTACTATCAACAAGTGCTTGAATTTCAGCTAATTTGGCTTGTTGCTCTTCTGGTGGAAGTTTTTTAAGAACCTTTTTAATCTCATTTCCATTTTTAAAACCCAAAACAGTAATATGAAATTCTTCTTTCTCATCAAACTCTTTCTGCTCAGCAATTTTTCTGATACTGCCTAAATCAAAGGAAACCTTATTCACACGCAAGAGAAGTGTGTTGTTTTTAGCGTCAAATGTTTTACTTTCAGGAGAAACTAATTTAGATGTCTTTTGTTCTTCCATAATAATTTAGTTAATTTATAATCTATTCTTCTAAAATTGTCATATCTGGTGGAGGAGTACCCCTTAAGAGAGTATCTCTAATTTCGACCTTACTTGTATTAATTCCCTTTAATTCTAAAAGTTTTTTAACAAAAGAGCAAGTAAGCACACTTGGCCTATAATGGCCAGAACCATTGTTTATCTCAGTTAAAATCCATTGTCCATCTTTATTTTTTGAAAACGCTAATTCACCAGCTCCATATACATTTCTTCCTTGTGCAAGTTCCGAATGTGCGGCACGACCAGACACATCACCTCTAATAATTTCTTCACCTACAATTATTTCACCATTTGAACCAACAGCATATATAAATTTAATCAAGTTTTGATCAATTTTCTCTGAAATTCTTTTAGCTATTTTATCCCACTCTCTATCACCACCAATAATCTCCTTATACAAACCAGCAAGTTTCTCCATTTCTCGAGAAATTTTTTCATCATATTCCTGTGCTATTGCTTTCTTCTTTGTGTTGTCTTTCTCAGTTTTAACATGTGCGACTTTCTCAGTTTTAAGTAATTCAATAGAATGTTTTACACTCTCAATCTTTTTACCTTGCATTTCTTTAGCCTTTAACCTAGCCGTCAATTGTTTCAATTCTTTTACTTCTTCGGGTGTTTTGTCCGTCTTCTGATTAAGCTCTTCAAATCGATTCATTATTAATTTAATTTTATCTTCAACTCTTTTTATGTTTTCTTTTAATAACTCAACTGATGTTCTTTTAATGTGGGTATCATTCACATCAATATTTCTTTCTGTTTTACCTGTAACAGGATCATAAATAGCAATTTCTAAATATCTTCTATCTTGATCGGGAAGATATTGCTTTACCGCTTCAACATCTTTAAATCTTTCTATATTTTCATATGATCTGCCAGTTTGTCCTTTTTTCTTATTTACCTCTTGAATAGCATCAATTGTGATATGTTCAATGTCTAAAGCTACACCTTCTGGTAATCCTACATATCCCATTTCTTCTCTTCTCTCTCTTTCGTGATTTTCAGGATTTTCTTCGTTCTGTCTGCGTGCTAGTTCAAAACTTTTTATTTTTTCAACTAGAGCCATAACTTTATTTATAACCATTTGAATACTTTCTTCTCCATCGAGAATATAAGCTTTCTTTATCCTAGCCATCTCTGGGTTTTGTTGTAGGTAGGCTTGATATTCTCTTAAGCTTTTTTCAACATAATCTCGTGTAGCAAATTCACTATATGAGCTTCGTTTATTATCTACGTTAATGATTTCTCTCTTAGTAAGTAATTTTTTATAAATAGTTTCCTTTCTTAGAGTTTCATATTCATCAAACAAACTAACTGATTCAATAGTTGTGGGATCTTCTAAGTAGGGTTGAAGTTCTGCTGATGGATTCTCAACATTTACATTTGTAATAATGCCAATTATGCTTCGATCAAGAACCGATTTCTGAAGTCCGTTAATTATTTTCCTATCCTCGGCTAACTTATTTGCTATTTCTTCTTCTGTTCCAAACTTACTCATTAATTCTGCATATTGATCAGGGTGTTTTTCTTTCAATAATTTAAGTGTTGATTCTGGGGTGTTAGATCTACCTTCATTTTGGAATTTTAATCCGTTGTGTTTTCTAGATCTTTTTAAAACAAATCTATACTCAGCGCCACTTGGCAATTCAAAAGTATAAATTATTTCAACATCGGGAATACTACCAGCCTCCGCAATATTTGTTCCAGTTGCCCACTTTAAAAAATTAGGATCAATTCTTCCTCTAATTTCTACTGTCGCCCCTTCTACAGCTCCGCGTTCAATAGCGGTTTGATATTTTAATAATTGATTTCTTTGAGTAGCCAGAGATCCGTACTGCATCCTATGATAACTCTTTGCTTCATAAACATAAGACTTTCCATCCCTAGCAACAGGAACATCAAATTCAATTTGACTTTTTAGTTTTTTAGTTGGTTCTTGTGTAAAATCTGTAGCATTTTTTTCAAATCCAAAATATTCTACAGATGGAGGCATTTCTTGATCAAAATCCACAACTTCTAATCCTTGATTAGTTAATGTGTTTATTCTTGAAAGTTCAAAAACTAAACCCCTAACGCCTGTTCTGGAAGACACCTCGTTTTTATTACTTAAAAATCCTTCAAGGGATTCAACATACTTCTGTCTAAATTTTTCTGGAATACCCAAAAGCAATTCAGTAAACTTTTTTCTGCTTGATTCTTCTGGAATACGCTCGATGAGTTCTTGTGTCTTTTTTCTTTGTTCTTCTTTTGCTCCGCTTGAGGCAAATTCAGAATATTTAACTTGCAACTCCCTAATTTTTATTTGATACTCTTTTTTCTGCTGTACTAATTTCTTTTTTTCTTCAGAAGTTGTTCCTGGATTTTTTAATTGCACGTCAATGTCAGCAATCAAATCTTTATAACCCTGTAATATTTCATCAAAAGTTTGCTGATTACCAACTTCCAAAGAATTTAGTTCTGTTTGTAGCTTAAGAGGGTTTTCTTCCGTTTCTACTTTAACCTCTTTCTCTCTTTGTTCATTCTGTGGTAATTTGTTTCCTATGTCGTTCATAAATTAAATATTATTTAATAACTGTTTTTTAAGTTCTTCTATCTTCTTCATGTCCTTGTTTTGCCCCTGTTTTGATACAAGCGTTTTAAGGGTTTTAAGTTCAACTAAAAGCGCTTGTCTTTTTTCTTTGGCTTTATCTATTTTCTTTTTTAATAAATCAATTTTCTTCATATTTAAAAGGTTTTTATCTTAATTAGAGTACTACTATATATACAAAAACTACAAAAAGTATAGCATTTTTTATAAATTATGCACATTTTTTGTCAACTCTAGTTTTTTGGACTTTTTTAGCTTTTTAATCCGAGCTTCTTCCTTAGAGGCAGTGGATCTGTTTTTAAATTTCCTAGAATAAACTAATTTAACTGGTCGTCTAGAAGAAGTGTATTTTGCACCTAGCTTACTACTGTTATGTTCTGCAATTCTACGTTTTAAATCTGTAGTGATTCCTGTATATAAAGTTTTGTCGGCACACTTAAGGATATAAAGGTAATACATTTATTTATTCCTCACCCTCCATTCTCAATCTTCGTTCATCTAGTGTTTCGCCTTCATACATCCAGTAAAGAGTGCCAGCAACTTCGTAATCATAACCGAGTAGCTTTTGCGCAGAAGCAGACAATCTTGTTCTTTCTCCATTTAATTCAATGAAACGATTATCAATAACTTTTGCTTTAGTGTTTTCATCACGACTAAAAACTATTTCTGATCCTACGGGAATACCAACCATATCAAATCTAAAAGGTGCTCTTCTCTCGCGAACCTCATTTAATGCTTTCTGATCTTCTTTGTTTTCTACAATATCCTTCTTTGGAGTAATGTTCTCTATCTGAGCTAATTTTAAAGCAACAACAACTCGTTCTGGATCAATTTGGAAAAACTCTCTTCTTGGATTTACTCGATTATTATCAAAAGCATCATGTAATTGATGTTCAACAAACGCAGAATCTTTAACTGTGCAGGCATAAAAACATGTGAAAGGAAGAGGGATACTTGTGGAAGCACTAAGCTCTTTTATTCTCTGTTCAAAACTTGTTGTAGTTCTGCCAATTTTCACATATCCTGGCATTGCCTCGTTTATTAAAATATAGATTATTTCGTTCATATATTAATATAGTTTGTTTTTTATTACCATTCAAGTTTATCCAATATTCCACCCTCTATCATATTCAAATTAAAAACATATTCATTATTATTATATGTTTCTTCAAGTGGTCTAAGCGTTGTATTCCAACCCAAACCATCAGTAATCCAAATAAAATCAATGTTCTGTATTTTTAGTTCATTATATAAACCTTTAAACTCCCCACAAACTGCTTTTAATTTTGATCCTCCTCCATTATAGAAATTTACTTCAAGAAGTTTCAACTTTTTGTTTTTTGGATTGTAAACAGCAAAATCAAAATTCCTACTAGATTTATCCACAACAACACTAAACCCCCATTTATCTTTTATTCTTTTAGCATTGGCTTGCACAAGATATTCAAAACTTTTTTCTTTGCAAAACTTTAAAACATAAGCTTCTACAACATCTTCCATAAGAGTGCCTCCACGGTTTTTTCTTCCATTACTATCTAGCCCCACCTCTACTCCAATCACATAGTCAACAAGATTTTTAATTCCATCTTCTTTGAACAATTTAATCAAACCTGTTTTTTCTATAAATTCAAAATACTCATCAGCATTTTTATCTTCCTTTTTATTAAAATTAAAGAATATACTATTTTTTGTTTCAGGGTCAAAAAACTCAATGTTTTTCTCACGAATAGCTAATAAAACTGGCAGAGCTTTTACAATATCAGGGTTAGAAGAATATAATTTTATAAATTCTTCTTTTAAATTTTGTTTACCCAAAAGGTAGTTCAGTTTATTTAGCGTAATTTCCAACTCGGAGCTATTTAAAAAAACTTTCTTCCAGTTAACAAAATAATCCCAGGTCTTAATTGAATTTTTAAATGTACTAACCAAGTTTTTAAAATCCTTCTTCATATTATTTTTTATTCTTATTTTTTAAATTCTTATCTAACTCTTCAAATCTTTTTATGGATAAATCAAGATACTTTTTATCAAGATCAATTCCAATAAAATTTCTTCCATAAAGATATGCCATAATTCCAGTTGTTGAACTACCTGTAAATGGATCAATAATTAAATCTCCCTTATTAGTACTTGCTAAAACAATTCTTTTTAATAAATCTTCGGGTTTTTGTGTTGGGTGTTTCCCAAACTTCTTTTCAATTGGTTTCGGAGTTCCTAAAGACCAGACAGAACGCATTTGAAGTCCTGGCTTTTTTAGGGCATCTTCTGGCCATGTGCCATTCTTCATTAAATCATAATTGAAAATATGTTTTGCTTTCTTATCTTTCCTAGCCCAAACAAGTGTTTCGTGACTTGCAGTAAAAAAACGACAGCTTAAATTTGGCGATGCATTTGGTTTAAACCATGCAACATCATTAAGCACATGAAAACCAGCAACTTGAAGAGCAAAACCACATTGATAAATGGAGTGATAGGTTCCACTAATCCAAAGTGTTCCACTTGGTTTTAATACACGCTTAACAGCTTTTATCCATTCTAAATGAAATTCAAAATCCTTTTTTAATCCATTGCTTTTATCCCATTCACCCTTATTAACACTCACACGCTTCCCAGCATGAACAGAAAAGCCTCCATTTGAAAGTAGATATGGTGGATCAGCAAAAACCATATCAACTGAATTTTCATCAAGATCTGCTAAAATCTTAAGACAATCTGCGTTATACAACTTAAATTTTGGCTTCTCGTAATATGGTTTTTGCATCTTTTTATTCGTTAAATCTCCAATACTAATTTATAGCTAAAACTCTAAAGAGTATAGCATTTTTATCTTGGTTTTTAAAACATTTTATACGCTTGTTCTATATCCTTGTAGGTTGGGCAATCCTCGGCATTACTAAATCACTACTAGAAAATAAAACCTCCTTCCCTTCTCTTATTTCGTAGGCTGTATGAAAGAACGAATATTCTTTTTTGTTAGAGTTTAAATATAACTTCTTTATTTCTGGAGTATTGTCATAAGAAACAATCCATTTAGTATTTTTTATTTTTTGTATTTCTTCACTTACTTTTTTATGATCAGCATTCTTATAATGACTCATATAAAGCGAAGGCCCTTTTAAATAATAAGGTGGATCAAAATAGAAGATAGTATTCCTGTTACCTTTATTCTTTTGTATTTTTTCTATCAATTTTAAAGCGTCTAGATTATATAAATTAATATGACTTTTGTGTTTTGCAATTAATTTAATTCTTTCAATCAACTCTTCTTTATTGAAACGGCAATCCATTTTATAATTTCCCTTTTGATCTATTCCACCAATTACACCTCCATCAATAACCCCAGAATGATTTGCTCGATTAAGAAAGAACGTTGCAAAACCTAAGTTAAATAATGATTCTTTGTCTTTGTTTTTATGAACTTCTTTAAATTTTCTCCAGTTCTCAATAGTTATCTTTGTGTTTTTGATTTTATTACATAATTTATCTGTATCATTAAGCACAGAATACCAAAAGGCATATATTGCTCTATCAAGGTCATTAATGGTTATTTCTTTTACATATCCATTTATTAAAAGATGTAGGGCAACGGATGCTCCTCCTGCGTATGGTTCAACATAGTGTCCAGTAATATTGTTTTTCTCACACACTAAAGCAATAAACTTGGCCAGTTTATTTTTACCTCCTGGATATCTTAGTGGTGAATAAAATTTCATAAAATATTATAATTTATTTGTATCAATACTATTCAAAAGATTAACTTCAGATTCAAGTATAAATTCGACTATAGGAATTAAATTCTCACATAAAGTTTTTGAATCCTTTACAAGTCCAGAAATATTATAATTGTGTATTATTTGATGAGGCGTTTCTAAGTCAAAATTTTTAAATGTTTGTTTCTTGCCTGTATTAATGATTAGCTCTTCAAAAAGTTCTTTTAATCTCGTAAAATTAGTCCATTTCAATTTTTTACCTGTTTTTGAATTCTTAAAAGCATCATCAAAATATGAATAATCTCTTAGGGCTTTGTTGTTAAACTTTGTTTCTTCAACTACATATTTTAAACAACACTCAAACACAACTCTAGACATAGCTATTTTAGAATTTGTGAAATTTAATTCATCTAACCCATAACATTCATCTATAACTTTTTTAAGAGGGCCTGGAATTGTTCTATTGTACTGAGGTTTTTTTTGAGATTTATTTCTATGATTATAAGTACCAGAGATTTTTGTAGTAGCATTTTGAGGAGTAATCACAGCTCCTGTTGGTGTAACAACAGCCTTTACAGCTCCTTGCGAGAGTGATAATGCAGATAATCCAATTGCTTTAAATAATTCATCTTTTTTCTCATCAACATCTCTGTATGTTGATGACGGATTTGTGTTTAGATATCCTATTATTGACTTAATATATTTTGTAAATTTTACCTTGTCGACGATTTCAATTACATATTCAGGTTTATTTTTGAAACGATAACCACAAGCATTGGCATATTTAAATAATCTTTCAAAGATAGTCGTTTTTCCTCCTGTTCCTCCTCTACCCTTTCTTAGAAGTTTTTTTAAATCATCTCCACCGATTTTAACTGCTTCATAATAAAAACTAGCCAGTCTAATTAAATCTATGGGTTTACTGTCAATTTCTTCCATAGATTCTATTGAAGAACCAGATTTGAATTGCCTAAAAACTTCAATTGCTTTTGCTATTCTATCCCATTCACGAAACATACTATTGGTATGTTCTTCCATGATTCTATTCTCTATGTCTTCCTTTTTTGTGTATATTACAACAGGAAGATCCTTAAAATTATAAACAGGAAGATTTATTCCATATTTTTTAGGATTCAATAACGCTTTTACTGCTGCACATCTTCTGTTTCCATCTTTTACTATATTTTTATTCCCATCTTTTAACACTAACAGTGGTTTATCTATATAAAACTCTTTTGTTGTTGATAATCTGTCAGCTAATGAAAGAGCAGATTCATTAAATAATAGATATTCAATAAGATCGTCCTCCTTATTACTGCCAGTATATAATTCGCCAAATCTGGGATTATCAATATCTAAAATTAAATCACTCACCTTTTTATATATTATTTGTTTTTTCATATATTTGTATATAGCTAAAACTACAAAAAGTATAACACTTTTGGTCTCGTTTTAACAGAGATTTTGGCAACAAAAAAACTAGCAAGGAGGGACTTAGTCCTTACTAGTTAAGTTGTTCTAAATATGATCACTGGGTACTTTTTTGAGCCGTTTAAACCCGTAATCCACTCCTGTTTTAAGTGGAGGAGGTAGTTCTATCGTAAACTCAAAAGGAATCTGTTTAAAGGCTATATTATTATCTAAAGAATGTCGTGTTGTGTTCGTAGAGTGCCAATACTTAATGACATACAAGAAATATAACAGAAATTATTCGTATCGCAAAGCTTCTATCGGGTCCATTTTGGCCGCCGAGCGAGCTGGAAAAACTCCAAAGGAAATTCCTATTACTGCCGAGACACCAAAACCAATTGCAATTGCGTAAAATGGCACGGAGAAAGTCCACGCCAGGTGCGCCGACGTGGCGATAACCGAAACAACCCAGCCGAGAAACGAACCTCCGGCTATGCCAATTATGCCTCCGAGAATCGTGACAACAATAGACTCAATCAGAAACTCATTTAAAATATCCGACTCACGCGCGCCTAGAGCTTTTTTTAATCCGATTTCCGCCGTTCGTTCCGTCACCACCACATACATAATGTTCATAATGCCGACACCACCGACGATAAGCGAAATGGTGGCAATGGCGATGAGCAAATAGGTGATGCCGTTAAAAATTGTATTGAAAGTGTCCAATGCTTGGGCTTGCGACTGTACTTTAAAATCATCTTTGTTTGGGTCGGTAATGTTGTGATTGCGGCGCATCAATGTTTGAATTTCGGAAATGGTGGAATCACTTTGGTTTATATCCTGCAATTGCACAATTCCCACAGTAATATAATCAATGCCGAGAAGTTTTTTCTGCGCGGTCGTGAGTGGTATGTAAATAAGGTCGTCGCCACCACCGAGTGCGCCTTGCGCGGTGTAAACGCCGATGACTTGAAAATTCAAAGTGCCGACGCGAAGCAACTTCCCTATCGGGTCATCTTGGGCAAATAAATCTTTGGCTACATTTGCCCCGAGGACAACCACTTGCGCCCCACCAGTGTCTTCGGCTTGAGTATAAAATCTTCCTTCCGACAAAGTATTTTTATCTATGTTAAATCTTTCCGCCGATGCGCCGTAATAAATCACACTTTTATTATTACCCCGATAACTCACAGGAGCCAATCCAGTGACGATGCCGTAATTGTCCACGACATTGCCAAGTTTTTTTATTTCATCCAAATCTCTTTGTTTAAAACTGGAAATAACCACACCGGAAAATGAACCACCTGGACCACTTGTATTTGCCGCCAAATTTTTTGTAGTGGGCGGAACACGGGTTTCAATAAATAATGTATTCGTGCCATAAGTGCCAAGCTCTGCGTCAATCAGAGAACGAAAACCGGCGCCAGCTGACAAAACCAAAATAACCGTGCCAATGCCGATGACAATCCCAAGCATAGTCAAAAGCGTCCGTCCCGGATTTGCGAGTAAAGCTTTGATTGATTGTTTAAATGCTTTTATCATTTTATTCGTATCTTAATGCATCAATCGGATTTAATCTGGAAGCTTTGAAGGATGGATACAAACCGAAAACGACACCAGTTAATGCCGACACGCCGACGGCTAATACAATGGATGTTATGGAAATAACAAAATCCCAATCAAAGCCGAGCTTCTTCATCAGTACTGACATCAAATATGATGTCAGTACTCCAACGAGAATGCCAATGGCTCCGCCGATCAAAGTCAACGTTCCCGCTTCCAACAAAAATTGTCGCATAATCATCGCATTGGTTGCGCCGACGGCTTTGCGCAAACCTATCTCGCGTGTTCTTTCCGCCACGGTGGCGAGCATGATATTCAGAATCCCGATGCCACCGACAATCAAGGAAATGGCCGCCATAGATGTGAGAAAAAGACTGAGCGCAGAAGTGATGGTCGTAAGTAAATCCACAGCCGTGGCTTGGTTACGCACCGTGAAATCAATATCTTTGTCGGTCAAAATATGATGTCTTTGCTTTAAAACATTTGTGATGTCCGTGATGGTGCGATCAATGTTGTCCGCAGAATCAACTTTCACATTGATGGCTTGCAGATAGTGAATGCCAAGCAATTGTTCTTCACCAAGATTAAGAGGCAAAATTATTTGGTCATCCTGGTCTTGGAAAAATGCCGTTCCGCGAGGAGTGATGACTCCGTCAACGCGAAGCGGTATGCCTCCGGCTGTGGTTTGTGAAGCATTGCGAACTTTTATTACCTGCCCTATCGGGTCTACGCCGGTGCCGTCAAAAAGCTCACTGGCCACCGTGGAACCCAAGACTACGACATTGGCCGAACCATCCGCATCCGGCTGGTTCATAAATTGCCCTTCTTGCATTGTAAAATTCACGACATTCGGATAACCGGAATCAGTACCGACGAAATTTGTATCCACACTTTTATTTTCCCAAGTCACCGTCGCGCTACCGCGAACCACCGCACTGACGGCTGCCGCGTGGGGTACCTGTGTCGGAGAACGCAAAGCATCCGCGTCGGAATTCACCAGACTGGTAATAACCACACCAAAAGCCTGAACCGGTGGACCATTCGGATCGCTCTTCCCGGGTTGAATGCTTAATAAATTAGAACCTAGCTTATTAACTTGTCCTAAAACCAGAGACTGCGCTCCGGCACCAAGAGAAATAATCACAATTACTCCGGCCACGCCGATGACAATGCCAAGCATAGTCAAAAATGACCGTCCCTTTCGAGAAAGCAAACTGCGTATGGTCATTTTGATGGTGGATATAAAATTCATTTCAAAAAAGAAAATTACTTCTTCAGTTCTTTGTCAGGGCTGGCGATAGTACGATTTTTTACAAGTTCGTCGTCTATAATCATGCCGTCTTTGATGTGGATTATTCTCTTGGCGTGGTTGGCTGTGTCCATCTCGTGCGTGACCAGAATAATCGTATGGCCTTTGTCGTTTAATTTCTGCAGAATTTCCAGCACGGCATTGCCGGATTTGGAATCCAGGTTTCCTGTCGGCTCATCAGCGAAAATTACCGCCGGGTCGCAGACTAGCGCACGAGCTATGGCCACTCTTTGCTTTTCTCCGCCGGAAATTTGGTTGGTGAAAAAGTCTAGGCGATGAGAAAGACCGACATCCGCCAGCGCTTTCTTGGCCAAATCATCGTGATTTTTTTTATTGCTATAAATGAGTGGAAGCTTTACGTTGTCCAAGACGGTGGTGCGCGCGAGCAAGTTGAAAGATTGGAAAACGAAACCGATGCGTTCGTTTCGAAGCTTGGCCAGATAATCTTTATCAAAATCTTTCGTATCTTTGCCTTCGAATTCATAGACTCCGGAAGTCGAACTGTCCAGAAAACTTAAAATGTGCATCAAGGTGGATTTCCCGGAGCCGGATGGGCCCATAATGGCCACGAACTCTCCTTGCTCCATACTGAAATTTATTCCATGAAGAACCGAGGTTAAGACGCCCTCGTTGGTGTAATCTTTTGTTAAATTCTCCACTTTGATTATAGGCATATTCTACTTTATGTAAGTCACTATCTCTTGTCCGGCGGACAATCCCGAAGTTATTTCGGTGAGTCCACCGTCCCCTTCGAGTCCGGTCGTCACCGAAACCTCATGGTAATTTTTATTTTTAGAATTATCAATAATGTTGACATAGGTTTTACCGTCCTTGTTTATGACAGCTGATGATTGCACCGCCAAGACGCCCTTCATCTGCGCCACCATGATGGTCATATTGTCTGTCATCCCCGGCTTCACACCCGGAATTTTTTCCAAACTGCCGGTGACTTTATAATTAACCACTCCGGAAACAATTGTGGAAGCTGGGTTTACAGTCAATACTGAAGTCGTAAAGTGTTGATCCGGACCAAGCGCATCAAAAGTGTTATCAATGGACTGACCGACGGCAACAGACGCGATATCCGATTCACTAACCAAAGCTTCCGCATGCAAATCTGTAACATTTAAAAGTTTCATTACTTCCTTGGAAGCTACCGCTTGTTCGCCTACTTTTATATCAACTTGAGTAATCGTTCCGTTTGTCGGAGCGCGAAGAATAGTATTGTTTAAAATTGCTTGCGCGGAATGCAAAGCGCCTTCGGCTGACAGCATTTGAGCTTTGGCAATATCAACATCTTCCGGACGCGGCGGAGCCTGCTTGAGCGCCAAAGATGCCTGCGCCTGATCGAGCGCCGACTGCGCGCTTTTTATCGCCTGATTGTCGTTGGTGATAGTCGCGTAAGCTGTATCTACGGAAGTTTTAGCAGAAATGACGGCATTTTGATCCGCCGTTAAAACAGCCTGACTTCCGCCAGAAATTTGGGTGTAAGTAGTTAAAATACTTGATAAATCATTTAAATAATTTCTAATAGTAGAAATATAAGATACAGAATTAGTCACAGCTTGATCGAGATTACTTTCGTTTAATGAAGTAGTGTCATTTTGCCAGCTTGTTAAAGTTGAATTTACATTTACCCGATCAGTGTTTACATTACTAACCAATTGACTACTTGTCTGCGCTGTTCCGGAGATACTGAACTGCGGAGAAGTCGATTGCGGATTTGTAAACAACCCATTTGTGTTTGACAACACTGCGGTATTTACACTGTTATAGGAAGTCGTGATATCACGAATTAAATTTTGTTTTGCATTTTCGAGCGTCGTCGTGGCTGAGTCCACAGCGGCTTGGGTGACGGCTATGTCTTGGCTGGTGGCCGCAGATAATATCTTATTATAATTTGCCTGAGCTTGGTCATAAGAACCTTGAGCGGACTCCACATTGGCCAAAGCGGTGCTTTGATCCAGCACCACAAGCGTTTGTCCGGCAGATACGGCATTACCTTCTTTTACTAAAACATTTTTAACCACACCACTTGACTGCAAGCTCAAATCCAAATCAGTGGAACTGACAACCTGCCCAGTAGCCAAAACTGTCTTTTGAATATCTTGTTGTTTTACAAAATCAGTTTGTATATTGCTGGTATTTGGTTTCTTGCCGAAAATAAGCCAGCCAAAAAAAATCACGGCAAGAATGATTATCGTCCAAATAATTTTCTTTTTAGTGAAAAACGTTTTTATTTTCATCCAAAATGTAGCGATTTGCATACCAGACATTATACACCAAAATGAGCATCTCGCCAAACATTTTAAACCAATTTTTTGAGTTCCTCTTCGTATTTTTTCATCACTATTATGCCGGCATCCACTTGGCTCATTCCCTCTTTCACTTTTTCTTGTATCTCTATGGCAATATTCTTAAAAAGCTCCGGGTTTTTCTCCATCATTGTTATAAACATCTCTATTTGCGCCTCCGGCACACCTTGCGTGCGCAGCATTTTTTTAAGTAAAAAGTTTTGAAACATGGGGAGAGTATAACATAAATAATAACCTGGTAAAATAGATTTTTTGTGATATAGTAAATTCGATATGGAAGATGTTTTATCATCAAACAATCTAGAAAACGAATCTTTGAGGGCTCTATTTCAAAAGGACCTAAAAGCCATACGTGGACTTTATTCTGAGGAAATTTTAAATTTAGTGGAAAACAATATAGATATATTACTCAAAGACTACATTGCGTGGCAAAAAGCCATAATGGCCACAGCAAGAAGTTTGGGTGTTGAAGATAATAATGTCAGCGAAATTCCCAATATGATCGAACAGGCCACTTTTGAAAGGGTCAAAAAAATATTATCTGAAGTTAGGACAGAAAAAATAGTTTTGGGCATAGCCGGACCAGGTGCCGTAGGTAAAGAAACTATTAAGGATGCTCTTGGTTTTGATGCGGTAGTCAATACCACAACTAGACCAAAAAGAGATTATGAAAAAGAAGCCCAGCATTATAATTTTATCGACGATACTCAATTCAAAAGTATCGTCGCACAAGATGGTTTTATTGTGAGTATGGAAAGACCCGGAAGAGGACAGTATGGAATTCAAAAAAAAGATATAGAAAAAGTTTTGGGAAAATATAAAATATCAATAGTTGAAGAAAATCCGGCTAACTTAACAAAACTAAGTGAATATATACAAAAACGCGAAGGTTGCGAATTTATTATAGTTTATATTCTGCCTCCTTATCCTGTTTTGCCCCATTTAGCGGCAAGATTGGCCGGAAGATGCCAAAAAACTGGAAGTGATTTTAGATCAGCCATAGCTTCAACCTTGGGCATAAGACAATTAAATGAATTTGTGTCTGTGTTGGATTCAATGGAAAAAGGCAACAACGTAATTTTTGTAGTTAACGATAGTGTCGATCGTGCTGTTGGAAAAATAAAAGATTTAGTTAAATAATTATTTCTTAACCGTCACCAGCCAGTGTTCCGGCAAGTCGGAATTTTCTTGGTCAACCTCAAAACCAATTTCTTTGACGAGTTTGACCATAGCAATATTTCTATCGTCCGTCCCCGCCCACAACATGATATTCGGAAAATGTTTCTTATAGATATCTATCGCGAACTTAACAAAACCTCCCATATTCCTTTTACCTCGAAAAGGCGGATAAGAACGGCAAGATATCGTGTGCCAAATATTTTGTTTTTCATATTCCCTGTCTTTTCTGAATTTTATAGATTTTTCCCCGAGCGGTTTCGGCCCAAACCATACAAGCGACGCTAGAGTATCACTTCTTTTATTTATCAAACAAAAAGGCGTGCGACCTCTCTCGTACCAAACTTCATAAGAACCCTCACCAAAGCGCGCTCTATCTCCGGTATGGTTTTGTAAATCAACATCATTTTTGTCTAAAGAAAGTTTCTTGAGCTGTTCGATATATTTTTTCTCCAATCCAACATATACGTCAAACTCTTCGCCATCTTGGGCAATGGCATCTGCAACACGAATAGCCGAATATATCGGCAAGGGCAACGAAAAATCGGGCAAATTTTCTTTTGGAATAATCTTCATAATTATCGCATTTTACCATATATTTTAATTTTTGGCCAGATTATTTTCTCTATTCCTCCAGCATTTCAAAATCGTCACCGGCTTGAGAAGCACTCTTTTTTCGGCGAATAAAATAAACTCCGTAGGCCGAGGCTCCGATGAAAATTGCAGAAATTATTAGTATGTATGGAAAACCAAATTTTTCTGGAACAATGTCGCTGGAGACAGCGGAAGCAGTTAGAACAGTATTGTTTTCTCCCCCTGATAAGGGGGATGCAGGGGGTTGTATTGCGGAAACTGCAGGAGTAGAAAACGACCCCTCCTCAATCCTCCCCTTAGCAGGGGAGGAAGAAACCATAATAATATTTTCTTTAGCACCCCCATATTCAAACACCACTTCCCTCTCCGGAGTCATTAATTTCAAGGTATTTTGGTCAGCAATAAAGAAGCCGGTAATCTTCGGAGAAATAATTATTTTCCCTTTTGACACTAAAATTGTATTACGCGGAATCATAAAACTTTTTGTATCGCTCGCCAAAATCCAATTCGAAAGGTCTGCGGGATAGTCTGTATTATTCGTAAGCTCTACAAAGAAATCATTTTTATCGCCGACTTTGGAGATGGAAATGTCGGCCGGAACTACTTTGATTGTCATTTGACTGGAAGCATCCGGAAGTTCTTGATAAGAGCTTCCATAATAATCAAGAGTTATGATATATTCACCGGGATAAAAATACGTATGCGTGAACAGCTGACTGCCCATCAAATTTATTTCTTTCGAATCTCCGTCACCGAAGTTCCAAAAATATTTACCGAAACTCAACCGCTCTCCGCTTGACCCAAAGGCCACTGCTTCTAGAGACAACGGCAAACCGACAAAACCAACAGTCTTGCTTATAATTTGAGTTTTAATTTTGGGTTCTTCGGTTATTTTATTTTTTGTAGTTGTCGTATTAACGACAGAAGAATTATTATCTACATTGCTAGATGTTAAAACACCAGTACCACCGGAAGAAGATGGCGCGGATACAGCTGCCGAAGCATGATCTGTGAATTGAATACTTTGGCCGGAAACAGGATTAGGCATAGATGTTCCACAATCAGTCACATCTCCCCAACAAACTTTATCAACTACTTCTCCGTTTGAATTTTTAATTTGGATTACATTTGACTCTGTGAGTGTCAAAGTGCCCAAAACAATATCAGAATCTTGCGTTTGGCTCCGGGAAATCAAAAAGTAGCTACTGCCATTAATTTTTTTATTTTCAAAATTAGTTTTTGAGACCAGGGACTCAAAACTGGTTCCAGTCTGCGTCTTTCTTTGAATATACCAATTTGTCAAATCAACCGCCTCACTATCTTGATTATAAAGCTTAATAAACCTGTCTTCTGTAGGAGATATTTTTACTTCACTTATTACCACACTGGCAAACACAAAACGAAATCCTGGGAAAAAAATAATCGCTATCAAAACTAAAATAAGCTTTTTAGACATGGTCAAGTTTTTTATATTTTATAAATAATATGCTATTATATTAACATGAGCGAAAACAATAATAAAACAGATTTTTTGGCAATTGGGGATATCGTTATTGATGCTTTTATAAAATTAAAACAGGCGAACATACAAGGTGTTCCGGACAGTAAAAACTATGAGCTTTGCATGCCTTATGCCGATAAGGTGCCTTACGAAGATGTATTTATCATTCCGGCTGTTGGTAATGCGGGCAATGTCGCTGTGGCGGCTGCCCGATTGGGACTGCAAACAAAACTCGTCTCCAATGTCGGCGACGACAAAGAAGGTGTGGACTGTTTAAATTCTTTGAAAAAAGATAATGTCGGCACGGAATTGATTAAAATAAATACCGGAATAAAAACTAATTATCATTTTGTATTATGGTACGAGGCTGACCGGACTATTTTAATTAAACATGAAGTTTATCCATACAACTTGCCGGAATTCGCTCCACCAAAGTGGATTTATTTCAGTTCAGTTAATGAAACAGCCTTCCCTTTCCATTACACTGTCGCCGATTATTTAGATACCCATCCAGAGGTGAAATTCGCTTTTGAGCCGGGCAAGTTTGAAATAAAACTGGGTAAAGAAAAATTGGCGCGACTTTATAAACATTCGGATATGTTTTTCTGCAACGTGGAAGAAGCCAAAAAAATATTGGGACTGGACAGCGCAGAAGTAAAGGAACTGCTCGCAAAAATACGCGACCTGGGCCCCAAGACTGTGGTTATCACCGATGGACCCAAGGGCGCTTATGCTTTTGACGGAAATGATACTTGGTTTATAGAACCCTACCCCGACCCGAAACCTCCCTACGAACGCACCGGCGCCGGAGACGCATTTTCCGCCACGGTTGTAGCCGCAATTATTTTAGAAAAAACTCTGCCGGAAGCCTTGGCTTGGGCCGGTATAAACGCGATGTCTGTAGTGCAAGAAATCGGAGCCCAAAAAGGACTGCTCTCTCAAGAAAAATTGGAAGTCTTCATAAAAAACGCTCCGGAGGATTACAAGACAAAGAAATTATAATTTTTTCTTCAATACTTTTTTTACCGCCTCTTTGATGGAATTTTTACCCATACCATAATGTTCTATAAGTTCGTCTGGGGTTCCAGATTGGCCAAATTTATCTTTTACCCCTACAAATTCCATCGGTACAGGAAAATTTTGCGCTAGTGTTTCTGCCACAGCACTGCCCATGCCTCCGGCAACTTGATGTTCTTCCACGGTGACTATCGCTTTGCATTCTTTAGTTAAGGTAACTACGGCTTCCACGTCTATCGGCTTGATACCGGAGAGATTCATCACTTTTGTTTTTATTCCTTCACCCTCCAATTCTTTTGCTGCCAGTAATGCTCTAAAAAGAAGTGAGCCGGTGGCAATTATTCCCACGGTTGCGAGCCCCACATCCGGCATCCAATAAATTTCCGCTTTGTTAATATCAAAAGGAGTTTCTTCTGTCGTGATGATTGGTGTTTTTTCTCGAGCCAGGCGAATATATCCCGGTTTGCCTGTTTTTACCAATGCCAATGTCGCTTTTTTCGCTTCTATCGCATCGCACGGAGAAATGACCTCCATATTTGGCACCACCCGCATTAAAGCAATATCTTCCAGCGCTTGGTGTGTACCACCGTCGGGTCCTACAGAAACTCCTGCGTGCGAGCCGGCTATTTTTATGGGTCTGTTGTTGTAGGCTATCGTCGTTCTAATTTGCTCCCAATTGCGCCCGGGTGAAAACATCGCATAGCTTGAGATGAACGGAATTTTCCCCATCGCTGCCATACCGGAGGCAATCGTTGCCAAATTTTGTTCCGCCACGCCGACTTCCACAAAACGTTCCGGAAACTTTTCGGCAAATAAATTCATCTGCGTACTCTCGGTCAAATCCGCACAAAGTCCGACAACATTTTTGTCCTGTTCTCCCGCTAAAAGCAAACCCTGCCCGAAACCTTTGCGGATAGGAACCTGTTCAACATCGTCGTTGAATATTTTCGGATTAAGTTTTAATTTTGGATTTAGCATTTGATTTATACAAATTGTTATTGATGTTCAGATTTTATTTTCCCACCCAAGGTTCGCAATTCATCGAGCGCCATTTTTGCCTCTTCTTTGTTTGGCGCTTTTCCATGCCAGTGAAAATCTCTTTCAAATTCCCTTACCCCCTTGCCAGGTATCGTATGCGCGATTATCACGGTCGGCTTTTCGTAAATAGCCTGTGCTTCTTCTATCACTTCATTTAAATATCTAAAATCATGCCCGGAAACTTCTATCACATGCCAGTTGAAAGATTTCCATTTGGAATGAAGGGGTTCGAGTGGCATTGTGTCCTCTGTAAAGCCGTCTATCTGAATATTGTTTCTATCCATCACCACAATTAAATTCCTTAATTTATTTTTCCCGGCGAACATCACCGCTTCCCAAGTGTTGCCTTCGTCCTGCTCGCCGTCCGATATAAAACAATAAATAAATCTGTCTTTGTCTTTCCCGTCTATTTTATCGGCGAGAGCCATACCGGCCGCCTGCGAGAGTCCGAGCCCAAGCGGACCGGAAGAAGTTTCGAGCCATGGCATGTATTCCCGGTGCGGATGTCCCTGTAAACGAGTGCCAAATTTTCGCAAAGTTTTCAATTCTTCCAGTGGAAAGTATCCTGCGTGAGCCATCGTGGCATACAAGACGGGGCAAATGTGTCCGTTGCTAAGCACCAGTCTGTCGCGCTCTTCCCAAGTTGGATTTTTCGGATCATGTTTTAAAATATGAAAATAAAAAAGTGTAAAAATATCCGCCATACCGAGCGGTCCAGCAGTATGTCCACTACCCGCTTCCACCAGCATGGAAATAATACTCTCGCGAATATCGTTCGCTTTTTCTTCTAGTTCTATAATTTTACTATCACTTAAAAACATTGTTTAATTATACTATAAAACTGAGCATTTCCAAATTAAAGTTAATAGTTATATAATTAACAAATTATGAAAATACCAGAAGGACCACCTAAAATATCAACAGAAACACTAAAAGAATTCGATTTAAAACATATTGAACTAGGAGAAAAAGAGTTTCCAACCACACTAGAAAAAATTTTGTTAAATAAAAAATACACCATAAGTGAACTGGAATTTGAATTCGGTTTGTCTTGGCAAGATTTAAAACCACTATTGGATGCATCCAGTACCCATAAATATACGATGGAAAAAGAGAAAGTTGTTATAATGCTAAAAACCGAACAAGATCTTAAAGAGGAACTGAAAGAATACAGGAGGGCTCAAGATAAAATATATGAAAGAAAAAAAGAAATCAAAAAAAAATTGAAGGAAATTTACCAAATAACTTTTTTTAAAACGGGCGAATACAGATCAATTCCCATAGATGAATGGCCTCCTAATCAAAAAGACCTTTTAGATATTTGTGTTGAGTTGGGTATAATACAAAAATGGTGGCATGACAGGATTTTAGTCCTAGAAAGGCACCATCCAAGTTATAATAATAAGATGTAAATGGGGTTATACTAAACTCTGGAAGTCTTGCAATGCGCCAATTGGGTCCCCGCTTTTCCAAATGGCGGAACCAATTATTAACCTGTCTGCACCAGCTGCCAATATTTCTTCTGCGTTTTCAAAATTTATACCTCCATCTACTGAAATTATAATTCCTGGTAAATTTTCTTTTAGAAACTTTATATTTTCTATCACTTTTTCATCAAACTCTCGCCCTTGTGCGCCAATCTCATCTATGCCCATACATTGCAGAAAATCAATTTTGTGGGACAGTCGCGAAACTACAACCAAATCATCGCTCGGCCTAAAAGCCAAACCTATCTCTACATTGTCTCTTATATACATATCCAGACCTTCCAAAAAATGTTCAAATTCTTCCAAGTTTTTCTGGGCTCCCAGGTGAAAAATCATTCTCTTTGGTCCCAATTTCATATAAATATCAAAATTCTCTACAGCGTCCGCCACCATCAAATCAAACTCAAAATCGAAATCTTCCCAATACGGCAAGCCTTCTTCTTCATTCATAATTTTCAAAAAGTCCCCATCTTCAAAACCACCCGAGGCGAATGGCCAGGTCTGATTCTGCACAAAAATTCCGTCACAAAAATCCAACTGCACGCATTTTATTTTCCCACGCAAAAAAGTCAACTTGTTTTTTATTTCACCAAAATCTTTTTCTAAAATTGCCGGAACTATATCAGCCATAAATTAGGTTCTAGGTTCTAGCTTTTAGGTTCTAGTAAATTAATACCGTCTATTTTTCCCAAACGTCGAATGTGTCTCTCGTCCCCGCTAAAAGGAGTATTCAGCCAGAGACTGACGGTCTCCATCATAGACTCTTCAGTAAAATATCTGGCGCCCAAAGAAAGGATATTCGCATTATTGTGCTGCCTGGAACGAACGATTATATCCGCTTCGTCATCCACTACCGGTTTAGATTTACCATAATCGACGATGGCCCGCACATGAGGAAATTTATTTGCGGCGATGGCCTCACCTTCTCCGGTGCCGCCCAGAATAATTCCCTTGGACCCGTCGGGGTCTTCGGAAACTGCCCGAGCAACCGGAATAACAAAGTCCGGATAATCATCTCCTTCGTTGTATTCAAAAGCGCCCATATCTGTGACCTCGTATCCTTCTCCTCTTAAGCAAGAGACAAGTTTTTCCTTTAACACATACCCTGCATGGTCCGTGCCAATATATATTTTCATTAGTATATTATACCATGTTGGTCTCCCTGTGCAATTCAGAAAATAAAGCCACGGTTCGTCCGAAGTCTTTTTCCGCAACTATAAAGATAAATTCCGTGGGCGTTGAAACAAGTTCTTCTATATTAATGCGTGCGCGAGCAGTTACGGATAAAAGCGAGAAGAAAATATTCGGTACGCCGAAAACTTCCGGCCCGTAGGAAATCCCGATAGCTGCAAAATTATGATTAATCCATTTAGGTTTAATTTTGAAATGTTTTAAAATTTTATTTTCCAGATGTGCTGAACAAATAATATTAATTTCTTTAGTACCTCGCGTGGTTGTAAAAAAATCTTCTTGTGACACGAAAATATTTTTATGAAATGACTCCAATTTTTCAATAACCTTTTGGGTGTTTTCATAAGAAATTTCTGAAAGCGGAAGTTTAGTGGTGATATTGGTAATCGGAACATCCACAATCAGCGGTTTGGCTTTTTGAATTTCTTTTCGCAAGCGCGACAGAGAAACCACCAAGCTGGTAATAGTAACTTGTTTTTTCGCCAGTTTTTCCACTTTCGGCTTAATGCAATAGGCATAACTGCTCATATTCATATATCCGTTAGTCAAAGCGAAAAGAGCTTCTAATTCTCCGAGCACAATATCCCTCACAACTGGTTGTATTTTAATCATCCTATAATTCTAACAGATTTAACAAATAGTTCAATACACAATATAAATGTTAAAAAACTTACTATTCATAAGTATCATTGATAAAATTTATGTGTAATAAAATCCGTTCCTTAAGGAGGACGCCATGTGCGTCTATGACAGGAGTACTTCTTCCTTCGATGCAGCTGCGTATCTGCGCGCTTTCAACAGGGAGAACGCTCGGAAGCGGCGGCGGCGGGAGAAGCGAGAGCAAAAGAAGATTAAGCTCACTGCAGCCAAGCGCGGTTTCTCCGCCGAGCACGCTCGGCAAAAAATCGAGGAGGAGGAAGAAGAATGAGTTCCCTCCTCACCAACCGGTCGGGCCAGCTGACACACAATGTCGCTGGCCCCACCAAAATTTATGAACAACAAAATATTTTTAAGGACGAAAATTTAATTTATGCAAAATGTAAAGGACAATCTGCGTGATCTTATCGGCAATACTCCCATGCTCGAAGTAAAAACCGTAAGGCCTGACTGGAAGATATATTTAAAGTTAGAATATTTTAACCCTGGCGGAAGTTTTAAAGACCGTACCGCCCGAGCTTTAATAGAGGCAGCGGAAAAGTCTGGAAAATTAAAAAAAGGGATGACTATATATGAATCTTCTTCCGGCAACACGGCCAAAGCCCTAGCCATGCTCTCCGCCGAGCGAGGATATAAATTTGTGGCCATCGTCGACAAGCATGCTCCGGCGGATAAGCTTAATTCTATTTTAGCTTACGGGGCCAAGCTTCATTTTTGCGCCGAAAAAGAAGGTGACAAGGGTGGCCACTTGGTTGATGTTCGTCGCAATATGGCGAAAAAACTGGCTGAAGAAAATAATGGCATCAATCTGGACCAATACGACAATCCGGAAAATCCTCTCGGCTTTTATAAAACTTTAGGCAAAGAAATTTTCGACCAGGTACCTGATATCGATTACCTAGTTGGAACCATCGGCACAGGCAGTTCTCTCTCTGGAACAGGTAAATATCTTAAAGAAAATAGCAAAGTAAAAATAATTGCTTTAGAACCTGAGGGCTCTAGCCATTTCTCTCCTCACGGTCATGGATATTTTATATCCGGTCCCGGCTACCCTGCCGGAGCTGTCTTGCCTAAAAATATTAACTCTTCGATTTTTGACCTGCACGATTACGTGTCTGACGCTGAAGCTTTCAATACTATGCGATTTTTCGCCCACAAGAAAGGATTGCTGGTGGGAGACTCGAGCGGTATGGTGCTCTACTATGCTATGAAATTTATTCAAAACAGCCCACAAGACTCTGGCATTAAAACAATGGTTCTCTTAATAGGAGACAGCGGAGAAAGTTATTTAACTCATGCTTTCTCGGATACGTGGATGATAGAAAACGAACTTTTAGACGATGCAATTGGAGAGGAGTTGTCTGCTTTTTATATTTAGAAAATTATTTTATCGTCGCTCCGGTTTTGATGACATGATCTACTAAGGTATACGTATACCCCATTTCGTTGTCGTACCAGCCCATGACTTTTACCAGGTTGCCTCCGACTACTCTAGTCATTTTCAGGTCGGCTATGGAGCTATACTTACTACCCAAGATATCGCTCGAAACTAGGTCTTCCTCGGTTACTGTAAAAATATTTACCCATCTTTTGTCCTGCGAGGCTTTTTTCAGGATTTCATTTACCTCTTCGGCCGTTGTGTCTTTTTTGGAAATAAAAGTAATGTCCACAATTGATCCCGCTGGTACCGGCACGCGCATGGATATGCCGTCAAAGAGCCCGGCAAGCTTGGTAAATGCTTTCGTCACCGCTATCGCCGCGCCGGTGGAACTCGGCACAATGTTTTGTGCTGCCGCCCGGCCCTCGCGGAAATCCTTTTTATTCGGGCCGTCCACGATAGACTGGCTGGCGGTGTAACCGTGCACTGTATTCAAAATCGCTTTTTCTATGCCCAAACTCTCATCCATTATGGCAATGAGTGGTGAAGCCGCATTGGTCGTGCAGGATGCGTTCGAAGTAATATCACAAGTGCCGAATTTTTCTTCATTCACGCCTAATAAAATTGTTTCTCCGTGTACACTGCCGTCTTCCCCTTTGGCTGGTGCAGAAATTACAACTTTTTTGGCGCCGGCATCCAAATGCACTTTCGCTTTTTCATAAGTCGTGAATAGTCCGGTGGACTCCACCACCACATCAATATTTAAATCTTTCCAAGGCAGAAGCGTCGGGTCTTTTTGCGCGAGAACCTTCACGGGCTTGCCGTCAATTACCAGATTATCTCCTTCCACTTTTATGTCATGATTCCATTCGCGATAAACACTGTCATGTTTCAACAAATAAGCCATATTGGCAATATCGCCCAAATCATTCACCGCCACAATCTCAATCTCGGGTCGTTCCCAAGCGATTTTTAAAAAGGCCCTGCCAATCCTACCGAAACCATTAATACTTACTCTTATTTTTTTCATATATTTAAATCAATTACCCCGCGGCAAGCCGACGGGGTATGACCGGAGGCCTGAGCTACGTAAGTAATCTAAGTTGATAAGGTGCGCCATCCATCGTCTTTCCTTGGTTGGCGACATACTGTTCG